>SDBU01006693.1_pt1 | contig 13487 bp, 12 predicted proteins | sample 2277071 | NCBI WGS metagenome assembly SDBU01 (sample SAMN10397929, study PRJNA504765) | marine sediment metagenome | isolation source: marine sediment core GS08_GC12, 126 cmbsf | place: Arctic Ocean: Gakkel Ridge, Loki's castle | collected 2008
AGGCTCTGGGGCCGCTACGAGATCGGATTGAAACTCCGAAAGGTCGGCGGCGGCAGCAGTCTCCTTTCAAGCCGCAAAGTTCAGCTTAGGGGCGGTGAGACAAAGACACTTGAGCTCGACGGGGTTACCTCCAATAATCTTCGCAAACTGCTCGTGAGTGGGGTCAAGAAGAAGCGCTACAAGCGCGTCAAGATCAAGTACTTGATAAATGCCCGCACTGTCGACGGCAGAAGCGCTGCCGCCACCGGCACTTCGAGGGTGCTACTTAGGTTCAGGTAATTTGAGAGGCTGTCCTCTGCATATCTGTTTAGAATCCTTCTGGGAACGATAAATCGGAGTACATTAGAAATGGATGGTATGCCGAAATCGACATATGCGGCACCCCGGAGCCGGACACTGGTTTAAGGTCCTCTATCCGGTGCTTATCTGCCTGGTCGCTGCCATCGCAACCGCCCAGACCACATACGCGCAGCCGGTAGAGCCGCCGGCAGATGGCGCCTACCTCGGCGCCTATGCGATGTTCGGAGAACAGGAGGACACGGTGACCAAGGCCAGGTTGGACCGCTACGAATCCCTTTCGGGGCAGAAGCTCGCATGGGTGCGCTTCTCAAACTGGTGGGGCCGCAGAAAGTTTCCCACGCGGCAGGTACGACTCGTACAGTCGCGGGAAGCGCTACCGATCTTTCACTGGGCACCGTGGCCTACATGGGACCAGGGCAAAAGCCACAGCCGATACAAGTTGCGTCGAATCATCGCCGGCAAGTGGGACGGCTTCATCAAGCGCTGGATGCGCCAGGCCAAAAAGGTGGGCGGCGATGTATTCGTTGAGTTCGGCGTCGAGATGAACGGCAACTGGTTCAATGACTGGGACGGGGTGCACAACGGTGGTGGCCGGCGCAGCGGCTTCGGCAGTCCGAAAAAGCCGGACGGGCCCGAACGGTACGCGGCAGCCTACCGCCGCATCGTAAAAATTGCGCGTAGGGTTGGTGCCGACAACATAACTTTCGGATTTCACGTTAACGTCCCCGGAATCCCCGACACCAGCTGGAATACCTTCGCCAACTACTACCCCGGAGATAAATACATCGACTGGGTGGGCATGAGTATCTACGGTGCCCAACAGTGTAAATGGGAGTGGACAACGCCGAAGGATCTGATCGGCCCCGCCTACAAGGAGCTAAAGGCAATGGCCCCCTCAAAGCCGATCTACATCGGCGAGGGCGGCGTTGCCGAGTGCCCCAAGCTGGGATCAAAGGCCGACTGGATTCACGAGTTTTTCCGCGTGATCCGCACCGACTTTCCTGACATCAAGGCAGTCAACTACTTCCACGATCGCTGGGAAAACGACGATGGCACGATCTCGAACCTACGGATCGACTCGTCTTCGGCTGCAAAGAAAGCTTTTCGCCAGGAAGCAGCAAACCCCTACTGGCGTCATACATATCCCTAACGCCTGGACAAGTAAGCCCTGACGAAGTCCTTGAGCTGCCTGGCACGGTGGTAAAAGCCCCGAGGATTGCGACCTGTGGCTCGGTGCTCCAGATCTATCTCGATCTCGGTAAGCCTGTATCCGGCCCGTAACGCATCGACGGTCATCCCCAGCTCCATGCCGAAGCCGGAGGCGAATGGCAATACCGTGTCGAGCACCCCCACCCGCATGGCACGCTGTCCGGAAATCGGCGCCTCAACACGTCTGCCCGTAAGGCGATTGATCGCCCATGCTGCAAACCCTCGCGCCAGGCCCAGTCCGCCCCCCTGCTTCCGTTCAAATCTTGCAACGGTTATATCCGTTTCACCGGCCTCGACCGGCCCTACAAGTTTCGCGAGGTTGGCGGCCGAGGCTCCAAGATCCGCGTCGCAGAAAAGGGCCATACCCTCAGTTCCGTCTCTGTCGAGCACGGCCTGCGCCGCGACCGTTGCCGCCTCTCCTTTGCCCTGTTTGAGGTTGTTTTCAACCACCTGGGCACCGTGTGCCGCTGCCTCAATCGCCGTGGCATCGCTGGAGCAGTCGATGGCAACCGTCAACTCGGCTCCCGGCATGGCAGTAGAAAGTGCGTCAAGTGTCGCACCAATAGAGCCGGCCTCATTGCGAGCCGTAATGATCACATGTGTGTCCAACGACACCATCAGAAGGTATTCTGCGCATTGTTCATCTCAACAGGAGGATAGGACGTGCCGGACATAGATGCCCATTTAACAGGAACAGTATGGAAGATCGAGGTTGAGCCTGGAGCCTCCGTCTCGGACGGAGACACGGTTGTAATCCTTGAATCAATGAAGATGGAGGTCCCTGTCGAGTCAGATGACGATGGAACCGTGAAGGAGATCAAGGTCAAGGAGGGACAGGCAGTCAACGAGGGGGATACTCTCGTCGTGCTTGAATAGCGCGAAGCTTCCCGAACCTACAAAGACGAGACTCCTGATAACAATGGATAGAGAACTTGCAGACGGAAAGCTCCTCCTGGATCATCCCGCGGAAGCGGTCGCGAGACTCACGATCAACAATACGGAAAAGCGCAACGCTCTGGATCATACGATTCTGGATGCGATCACACAGGCTTGCGCCGAGTTGGGCGAGGGCATCTCCATCCGCTGCCTCGTGTTAACGGGGCGTGAAAAGATGTTCTCCTCCGGCTACGACATCGGCGACATTCCGATCAACAGCTTCGCCGGAGAGGCCGAGCGCCTGGTCGCCCACCCATTCCACAAGGCAATCGAGGCGGTTGAGAGCTTTCCGTATCCGACGGTGGCAGCGATAAACGGGCACGCACTCGGAGGCGGGCTGGAACTCGCACTGGCATGCGACCTGAGGGTCGCTTCAGCGGGAATCAAGCTGGGTATGCCACCCGCAAAGCTCGGGCTAATATATAGCCACACGGGCTTGAAGAAGTTCATCGACTGCGTAGGCGTGCCCAACACGAAGGAGCTTTTCTTCACCGGCGAGCCGGTCTCCTCCGAGCGGGGAGATGAGATCGGTCTGGTGAATCACGTTGTGGAGAGGGAGTCCCTGGAGAGCGCCACGCTGGATCTGGCCGAAGGGATTGCAGCAAATGCACCCCTCTCGCAGAAAGGGAACAAGGAGATCATTCGCAGATTGGCCGACTTTGAACGCTTCGATGAAGCGGAAGAAGAAAGATTGATCGCCCTGCGCCGTTCATGTTTCGAGACCGAAGACTTCCGTGAGGGCGTGATTGCCTTTGCGGAAAAGCGCAAACCCGAATGGAAGGACAAATAACTAGCCCGCAACCGCGTCCGACGCCGCTCGTAGACTCAAAATCAGCCACATCAATAAACGCGGAGCATACAGATGCCACCTTTGATTTCATTTGACGAAGCGCTTGCTCTTGGCGAGTTGGAAGGTCACGCTGAGATTGAACAGCTGGTTGAACGCGCCTGGGCTGTACGCCTCGAGTATCACGGCGACAGCACTGACCTTTGCTCGTTGGTGAATGCAAAGAGCGGCGGTTGCGCCCACGACTGTGGATTCTGCGCCCAGTCTCGGTTCGCAGAGGCCGAGACACCGATGCACGCAATGCTGGACCCGGACGAGATTCTGAAACATGCACGTGCTGCAGAAGAGGGCGGAGCGCACAGATTCTGCATCGTCACGCAGGGACAGGATATGCGTGGGCGCGACTTCGAAAAGGTGGTTGAAGTGGCCGGGTTGGTCAGCGAACAGACCGACTTGAACTGCTGCGCGTCGATCGGGCGACTGACACCCGACCAGGCAAGAAGGCTCAAAAAGGCAGGCGTCAAGCGGTTCCACCACAATGTGGAGTCGTCCAAAAGCTACTACCCGCAAGTGTCTACGACGATCAAGTACGAGGATCGCATCAGCGCGATCGATGTGGTGAAGGAGGCCGGCCTAGAGACCTGCGTGGGCGGCATCCTGAATCTGGGCGAAAGCCGCCGCCAGCGGGTTGAGATGGCTTTCGAGCTGGCAGAGATCAACCCGACCAGCCTGCCGATCAACCTGCTGAATCCGAGACCCGGGACAAAGTTAGGCGACCGCGAGCTTATTGACCCGTGGGAGGCGGTAAAGTGGGTCGCAATATTCCGGCTCGTCCTGCCCGAAGCTCTTTTCAGACTCTGCGGTGGCAGGATCGAGAATCTCGGCGAGCTTCAGTCTCTGGCCGTGAGGGCCGGGTTGAATGGTGTGATGATCGGTGACTTCCTGACAACGAAGGGATCCCGGATCGAAGACGACATCGACATCTTTAATAGTCTCGGTTTGGATACATCACGAGGGCTGGAAGGAACTGAGGAAATGGGTCATGTAGCGATGGCGAGTTAGTGCATCAGGCAGGCACCAACCGGCCGGCAAGGAGGGAGCTGTGAACGACATACAGGATCGCTTGGAGGAGCTAAAGGACCTGGGGCTCTACCGTAGAATGAGGCCGGTTAGTGGGCCGCAAGGGGCAACGGTTCTGCTCGACGGTAAGCCGGTGCTAGTCCTGTGTTCCAACAACTACCTGGGGTTTGCCAATCACCCACGGTTGCGAAGGGCCGCAGCCGATGCCGCGATGCGTTGCGGCACAGGAGCCGGCGCATCGAGGCTGGTGTCGGGCAATATGACCGTTCACCGTCGCCTGGAAGAGGCGCTGGGAGAGTTTTTCGGCTATCAAAAGAGTCTTCTATTCGGCTCCGGATACCACGCAAACATCGGCGTCATCTCCACTCTGGCCGGGAAGGGTGATGTTATCTTCTCCGATGAGCTGAATCATGCCAGCATCATCGATGGCTGCCGCCTGTCGGGCGCCGAGACATTCGTCTACAGGCATCGCGACATGGAGCACCTGGATTGGGGGCTCGAACAGGCCGAAGGACGTGGAAGCCTGATCGTCACCGACGGTATCTTCTCAATGGACGGAGACTTGGCGCCAATCGATGAGATTGTAGAGATCGCGGAGGGCTACGACGCGCGGGTGATGGTCGACGAGGCCCACGCGGTGGGCACCTTTGGGCCTGGAGGCCGTGGGCTTGTGACCGAACTGGGTCTGATCGAGAGAGTGGATGTGCTTGTCGGAACGCTGGGCAAGGCACTTGGAAGCTACGGTGCATTTGTCTGCTGCGACAGGGACATCTACCGCTATCTGGTAAACACCTCCCGCCCCCTCATCTTCTCTACCGCCCCGCCGCCACCGTCTATCGCCGCCGCGCACGAGGCGCTCAAACTCTTGCAGGAAAAGCCCGAGCGAGTAGTGCGCCTGCAGCAGAATGCCGTGACACTGAGGCAGGAGCTGGCAAGCGAGGGCTTTGATTTTGGTGAGAGCGAGAGTCACATCCTCCCCCTACTCGTGGGGGAGGCAAGCAAAACGATGGAGCTGTGCGAGGCCGCTCTGGAACGGGGAGTCTTTGCCCAGGGGATACGGCCCCCGACCGTCCCGGAGGGAAGCTGCAGACTGCGCATGACGGTGTCGGCATCGATGACCAAACGAGAGCTGATACAGGCAGCACGGTCACTTGGAGCGGCGGCAGAGGAGGTTGGCCTTTTCAAGCCGGCGATCGTACGAAGTATCGAGGACCACGTCGAAGAGGCGCAAGAGTTGCGGGAAGCAGCTTGACCGAGCAGCACCACTGGTGAGTGGCCTTCTCGTAACCGGGACTGACACCAGTGTGGGTAAGACGGTGGTCGCCGGACTGTTGGCTGCCGGTGGTGTTAACCAAGGCAAGAAGGTATCTGTATTCAAACCGGTAGTGACCGGATTGAACGAAGAGGACGAGCAACCGGCCGACCACGAGTTCCTGCAGGCCGCAGCGAATTTCCCACAGTCACTTGACGAGATATCGCCGTACAGATTCTCTCGAGCGGCCTCACCACACCTCGCCGCAAAACTGGAGGGCGTGAAGATTGAGCCTGCCCTAATAGTTGAAAAGGCAAGGGCCATGCAGGAGTCCGCCGATCTTTTTATCTGCGAAGGCATTGGCGGACTGCTGGTTCCTTTGACTGAAAGCTACTCAATCCTTGACCTGGCAATCGATCTCAAACTACCGCTGATCGTCGCCACACGGCCCGGCCTGGGAACTATCAACCATACGCTGCTGACACTTGAGGCGGCCGATGCGGCAGGAGTCAAGGTGCGCGCCGTCGCGATGACGCCGTGGCCGGAAGACCCGGGAGACATAGAGCGATCGAATCTTGAGACAGTTGAACGAATAGGTGGAGTCCAGGTTGTCCGCATTCCGAGACTGCCAGAGAGTGTGGTCAAGGAGCCTACGAGTACCAAACTCAAGCAGTGGGCGTGCGCTACAGAGCTTACGGCCTTACTGCAGTATTAATCGGCGGAGGCCGCGTACTTGACGATCGATTTATCGATCAGCCACTCGACCGGCGCAATGTCGTCGGTATAGACCTGACCGCCGGTCGCAGCCTTGGTGATCCCGGATGCAGCCCTGCGGGCGATGGGCCTGAGATCACTCGGGAGACGTGCAGCCCGTGCTTTCAGCAAAGCTCCGCTGGCTGGCCCGTAGCTGCCCAAAAGCACCGTATTGGTCGGCTCGGCCGGGTATCTTAAAACGGTCGGGAAAACTTCCGCCATCGTGGCCGCCAGCACATCCTCCAGGTCATCGTTTCCCTCCGGATGGCCCACGTTTACAATCGCCACGCCCTGCTTTGTCAAGTGCTCTGCAACGAGTTGGAAGAACTCTTTCGTCGTCAGGTAGAAGGGGATATACGGCTGCCTGTAGGCATCGAGCGCGATCACGTCGTACTTGTTCTTTGACTTTCTTAAAAAGGGGCGAGCATCCTCGTGATATATGTGCATGCGGGGATTTTTCAAATCGAAGTAGCGTCTGCCTACTTCGGTGAGCTTCGCATCGATCTCAACGGCGTCAAATACTGTCCTCGGAAAGTAGTGACCGTAGGCTCTTGCCGTCGTGCCGGCAGCGTTGCCGAGCATCGCAACTCTCTTCGGAGGCTTCGCAAGAGCCGCGAACGGCATGACCAGATACGTATCCCAGATGTTGTTGGTCAGATAGCTTCCCTTCCTGTACATCGAGTGAACGGCCTTGCCCTCGTTCAACTCCAGATAGCGGCTCTTGCCTTCTTCAACAACTCTCACATATTGATACGGTGTCTCTGCCTCGAAGATCACATGTCCTTCCGATCCAGCCTTGATTATCCCCACCGGTAGAGCGATCGCAGCGGCCAACGCCAGGGGAGCAACCATGTATCGCCATCTCAATCCAAGCGTGGCAACGACCGCCAAGGCAAGCGCGAAGATCAAGAAGGTGCGGCGAGTGCCGATGACCGGTATTAAAAAGAGTGCTGCACTGAATGTGCCGACCAGGCTTCCGACGGTTGAGATCGCGTATATGCGTCCGGCGATCGTTCCCGCCGTCTCCACTGTATCGGTCGCGAGCCTGATCGCATACGGCGATGCGGCGCCGAGCAGTACCACCGGCGGCGCAACCAGAACAAGCACGGCGATCAGGGAGCCGATGAACGCGCCGGCCGATACCGTGTCCAGCGCCTCAACCGATACATCGAGGAACGGAATCGCTATGAATGGAATCGCACCCAGTAGCAGTGCAGCGATCAGGCAGAGCAACGACATGCCGGTGCGCGTAGGGTGGCGGTCGGCAAAGCGGCCTCCGAGCCAGTACCCAATCGAGAGTGAGACCAGAACGACACCGATTGTGTTGGCCCAGATGATCGTCGAGGCCCCGAAATAGGGGGCCAAGAGCCTGGCGGCGGCAATCTCGGCCCCCAGGCTGGCGGCACCGACGGCAAAAATCAGCGCATAGAGCGATAACTGTCGTTTCTCATTCACACCCATGAAGCTAGCATCAGCGCGTGGCCTTCGACAGCGACAGGATCGCCTCCGACGATGCAAAATACCTGTGGCACCCCTTCACACAGATGCGGGACTGGCACGGCGAAGGTGCGCCCGTCATCGTCGCCGCGGAGGGCACGACACTGATCGATGCCGACGGAAATCGCTATATAGACGGCGTCTCGTCGCTCTGGTGCAACATCCACGGCCACCGCCATCCCTATATCGATGCGGCCATCAAGGACCAGCTCGACCGTGTTGCCCACACGACGATGCTGGGGCTAACCCATCCACTGGCGGTGGAGCTGGCCAAGCGCCTTGTCGAGATCGCACCCGACGGTCTCGCAAGGGTCTTCTACTCGGACTCAGGCTCGACATCCGTGGAGATAGCCCTGAAGATAGCCTTCCAGTACTGGCAGCAGAAGGGCGGCTCGGCCTCGGAAAAGCAGCGCTTCATAACGCTCGAGGGTGCCTACCATGGAGATACGCTCGGTTCCGTCTCGACCAGCGGCATAGATCTCTTTCATTCGTTGTACAAGCCGCTGCTGTTTGAGACCATAAAAGCGCGGGCGGGCGACGGCGACCATATGGAGAGGCTGCTCGCATCACACTCGGAAGAGGTTGCGGCGGTGATCGTGGAGCCCCTGGTCCAGGGTGCAGCCGGAATGCTCATGCATCCTCCCGGGTACCTTGCCCGAGTGCGCGAGCTCTGCGACCTTCACGGCGTGTTATTGATCTGTGATGAGGTTGCCACCGGTTTCGGCCGCACGGGAACCATGTTTGCATGCGAGCAGGAAAGTGTTGAACCCGATCTTCTCTGCTTGGCGAAGGGCATGAGCGGTGGCTATCTGCCTCTTGCGGCAACCCTTTCGACGGAAGAGATCTACGAGGGCTTCCTCGGCGACTACGACGAGTATCGCACCTTCTTTCACGGCCATACGTACACCGGCAATCCGCTCGCCTGCGCCGCCGCCCTGGCAAGCCTCGATCTCTTCGAAGAGGAAGGGACACTGAAAAATCTGGCGGGTAAAATTGACCTGCTCGATGGATTGCTGGATCCACTGTCGAAACATCCGAACGTGGCCGAGGTACGACGCTGCGGATTCATGGTCGGGATAGAGCTGGCACGGGACCCAGAAGGTGGAATGCCCTACCCCCAGGAGATGCGAGTCGGTCACCGAGTCTCGTGCGAGGCCCGGGAGAGAGGTGTGATAATCCGGCCGCTTGGTGACGTTGTCATTCTGATGCCACCGCTGGCGATTGCTGAAAGTGACCTGAGGCGGCTGGTCGAAGTTACGGTTGAATCAATCGAGTCTGTAGTTGAAGCGCTACCGCATGAGAAAGAGGCGTTCGCCATCGCTTCGGCGATCGGGCCGAGAGTTTGAATACCAAACGTACTCAATGAATCTCCTACCGGTCAAACGATGAATAGTTCAGGCTACTGTGCACATTTGAGCGTCGAGAACGGTAGGTAAAAGTGTCAACTTCCGATAATCATTCCAGCTCTGCCGAGCCCAGAAAGGCAGCGGCAGTGATTTTGCTTCACGGCAGCGACGAACGTGGTGAGTCGGGGTTGCAAGTATTGATGGTGCAGCGCAGCAAAGATACCCGCATCTGGCCCGGCTTCTGGGTATTCCCTGGAGGAGTCGTTGAGGATGCCGACCACAAATCCACATCGGTCGATGCAAGGTATAGAAACACGGCACTACGTGAGCTGGCCGAAGAGACGAATGTCGAGCTGGACGGGCCGAACAGCCTGGTTCCATTCGCAAGATGGATAACACCGGCTGAGCTGGGTGTCAGGTTTGACGCTCGCTTCTACATTGCACCGATACCCGCCGATGCTCGTCCCGAACCCGACGGCGAGGAGATCGTTGAAATAGGCCGGTTCAAACCACAGGATGCGCTGGAGCGGCAACGAGCCGGAGAGATGCAGATGATTTTCCCGACGATCAAGCAACTTGAAGATCTGGCAAGGTTTTCAACCGCTGAAGAGGTGATTCAAGACGCACCCGCAAGGTCGATGGAGCCGGTTCGGCCCCGCGCGATTGCAGTCGGAGAAAAGATACGCATAGTCCTCCCCGGCGAACCCGGTTATAACGACTGAATTCCCGCGCCAGTTCACATCCAGGCCGTGATAACTGAGCTGTCCATCTCTCTCTAATAGGTAGAGCTGCATCTGACAGGTTGCAAATCTGCGCATGAACTAGTCCGTTAGGAATAAATGAAAACACACTCACATGCCTATCTTTCCCTTTGTTTTAAGGAAACACCCGATTTTGCCGATACAGACAGTGGAAGTTCAGTGAGTTGCCACACGGGAAGGAACCCGGTCGTGAAAAAGAGGTCCGATCTCATGCACAGGGATGTGCTGTATCTGTGCTGTCTGATGGCAGCTTGTCTTCTCCTGCCTGTCGCCACAATTATCGCCACAGGCCAGGTTGAGGCAAAGACGATTAGGGTCAAACCCAAGAAGACTCTCAACACAGCCACAGGCACAAGCAAATCCGACCATATATATGGCTCGAAGGCCCGTGACTTCCTTTACGGCCGCGGCGGCAATGACACCATAACGGGCCGAGGAAGCTCGGACAGGATATGGGGTGGACCGGGCAAAGACAGCATTCGCGGTGGCAGTGCAGTCGACTTCATCTGGGGAAATTCGGGGGACGACCTGCTCAAAGGCGACTCGGGCGATGACAAGATAAGAGCGGGGACAGGCAACGACCAGATATACGGCGGCACCGGTGATGATTTGATATACGGCGGTGCCGGCGACGAATGGATAGACGGCGGCGATGGCGATGACCGAATGTTCGGTGGCGCCGGCAACGACTTCATCTTCGACGGTTACGGCCACGGCTACCTGTCCGGCGGACCTGGCGATGATGTCTTGCAGGGGGACCGCGGGCCGGACCGGATAGAGGGTGGACCGGGAGATGATGTTATGTCCGGTTTGACGGGCACGGATAATTTGCGCGGTGGTGACGGAAACGATTTGATAATTGGCGGTGGAGCAAGAGATAATCTCTACGGTGGAAACGGCAACGACATCATTCATGGTGGCAAAGCCCCCGACATAATCTACGGTGGTGCCGGAGCCGATGAGATCTACGGCCACAGCGGCCAGGACAAAATTGATGGTGGTCCCGGTGACGATCTGATCAATATAGTGGATCCGGATCCCCCGTGGATTGTCGACAAGGGCAAGGGCCACAGCGACAGTCGCGTCGACTGCGGACCCGGCATTGACACCGTTATCGGTGACAAAGCAGACCTGGGCGATGGTCAGACCATCGGTGCGCACACTCCGCTGATCAATTGTGAGATCAAGATTCTAGGTACCGAGGTGCCCGAAGACCCCGGCGCAGTCGATTCCAGAGGAATAATCGGCACCAAGGGCGACGACAGGATCGTCGGTACCAGAAAAGGCGACATCATCAGCGCCGGTAGGGGCAACGACTATGTCAACGGCCGTGGCGGTGACGACGAGATCTTCGGGGAGTTCGGCAACGACACACTGCTGGGCGGCCACGGCGACGACTACATTGTCGCCAGCCGCGGCAACGACATACTCAGAGGCGGCGACGGCGACGACAAGCTCTTCCCCGGCAAAGGCAAAGACGAGGTCTTCGGCGGCCACGGCAACGACCGCATCAACTCACTTGACGGTTGGCGCGATGTAATCCACTGCGGGCCCGGCTTCGACACCGTCTTCAAGGACCGCCTCGACTCCGTCGATGCGGACTGCGAAGACGTGCACAGTTAAGAGCCTACCCCGATAAAGATCATGTACCTGCTTGCGGGTTGAGTTCAGTCGCGCCCGAGAAGAAGCGCTATCCCCTGGCCACCGCCAATACAGAGCGTCACGAGGCCGAGTTTGTAGTCGTTGCGCTCCATCTCGGAGAGGATCTTGGTCACGAGAATTGCCCCTGTTGCCGAGACTGGATGGCCGAGCGCGACCGCGCCCCCGTTCGGGTTTACTTTCTCGACCGGAAGCTCCAGGTCCTTGATCACAGCCAGTGCCTGTGCGGCAAATGCCTCGTTCAACTCGATCACCTCGATATCGTCGAGTTTCACACCGCTGCGATCAAGCACCTTCTTCACCGCAGGGACAGGCCCGATCCCCATTATCTTGGGATCAACGCCGCAGTACGAGTAGTCGATGATGCGCGCGCGGACCGGCGCATCCAACTCCTTTGCCTTCTCCTCCGACATCACTACAACCGCCGATGCCGCGTCGTTCATGCCCGAGGCATTGCCCGCAGTCACCGTGCCGTCTTTCTTAAACACCGGCTGCAGCTTTGCCATCTTCTCAACTGATATGTCCGGTCGTATGTGCTCGTCGCGCTTGAACTCCTTGGTCTCGCGCTTGACCTTGACCTCTATGGGTACGATCTCATCGTCAAACAGCCCATCCTCCCGTGCCTTCGCCGCTCTTTTATGGCTTTCGACCGAGAACTCATCCTGCTCCTCGCGAGAAATCGAATGCGATTCAGCAAGATTTTCGGCAGTTACGCCCATGTGGCCGTTGCCAAACGGGTCGGTCAGGCCACCCACGACCGGATCGATGATCGTTGTGTCTCCCATGCGAGCGCCCCAGCGCGCTTTTGGATCCCAGTACGGTCCCCTGCTCATCGATTCGGTGCCACCGGCGACCACAGTCTCCACATCGCCGACGGCGATCGCCTGAGCGCCGGAGATAATTGCTTGCACTCCCGTGCCACAGAGGCGGTTGACAGTGAGAGCGGGAACTTCTTTCGGAATACCGGAATCGACACCGACAACTCGGGCCATATACATGTCCCTCGTCTCCGTGTGGATCACGTTTCCGAAGACAACCTGGTCAACGTCCTTACCCTCCAGCCCTGCGCGTTTCAGCGATTCAGCGACGCATGTTGCACCCAGTTTGGCTGGCGGTACGCCTTTCAAGCTTTTTCCATATGAGCCAATTGCCGTACGAACGGCAGAAGAAATTACTACGTCTGACACGAGACTATCCTCCTGGTTGTGTGTTGAGTTGATTAAGTATGCGGTACCCACAAACTCTAATCGCTACCCTATGCAGCTTATGCAGACCCGAGCATTGAGGCTCTTCATAACTCTGTCCCTTCTGAGCGCGGCTTTGCTGCTGTCGGCGGTTGCGGCATCGGCGGCAACTGCACCCAAGGAACGGGCCCTCTATAAAAACGGCCCGGACGGCCGCTACCTGCTGAGTGGCCAGTGGTATGTGCGCATGGACCCCTTTGACGTGGGCAAGACCAACCTGTGGCAGCGCCAGACGACTTTCGAAAACTGGCAGAAGACCGTAGTGCCCAAGTCCTGTAACGCCAACGACTTCTCCCAGGCAAGCTACGACGGTGGTGTCTGCTGGTACAGAATCGACTTTCGCATGCCGAAGAAAGCCAGGGCACAGCTATGGGCGCTGAGGTTCGAGTCAGTTAACTACCACGCAAAAATCTGGATCAACGGCTCGCCCATCGGTCAGAACCGTGGCGATTTTATTGCATTTGAGCTGTTCGCAAAGAAGCTCAAGAAGAACGGCGTCAACCGCCTGGTTGTCCGCGTGGACAGTCGGCGTCAGTTCGGCGACATACCGCGTGGTGACAAGCTTGGCTGGTGGAACTGGTGGGGCATCAACCGTGAGGTCTACCTGCGCAAGATCGGCCGGCTGGATGCAACCAACGTCCAGGTGAGACCGAGCCTTCCGTG
>SDBU01006694.1_pt1 | contig 13487 bp, 7 predicted proteins | sample 2277071 | NCBI WGS metagenome assembly SDBU01 (sample SAMN10397929, study PRJNA504765) | marine sediment metagenome | isolation source: marine sediment core GS08_GC12, 126 cmbsf | place: Arctic Ocean: Gakkel Ridge, Loki's castle | collected 2008
GCCATATGTCGTGGAATGGTCCCAATACATAGATTTCACGACGTCAGTCGAGGTATCGGTGGGCGCCGTCTCCGAGTGGACAGACACAAATGCCGCCGCATACTCGAAAAAATTCTACCGTGTTCGTAAAGAGTAGGCGTTTCGCCGACATAAGAAAATCTGCACATGCGTCGCTGCGGTCGGGCTTTGCGTGAAGCTGTGCGCGAGGACTGTTCAAGCTTCAGCCCAAAAAAGTCGGCATTCCTCCTCACATCAATGTCATCGTAGTTCCTTGGCAGTGCAAGAACTCTGCTTGAGTGGCCATACTGCCGGCTTTGTGCCTTCCGCCGGCTTTACGAAGAATACAGATTATGCGTTCCGGTATGGTGCTGAGGGCAAAGACGAAAGGCGATTCGCGGATTGCCAACCGCATCATCAGCGGCAGCTCAGGTAACGGCTCTTCAGGCTATGACTCTGGCTGGTAGTATGGGCGCTTCGGATTCCGGCGGCAGCAAACCGTCACTGGTCGTTGTAGTCATCACGATTGTCGTCGTCCCACATGCGCTCCACGCCCTTTGCGTCGTTCTTTTTCACTACGATCTCGCCCGTGTTGTTTATATACCGATCGCCAACGAGGTGTTTCACATGGAACCATTCGGAATGTCCATCGACGAAAACGAGATTTGCGCCCATCCGATGCCTGTAGCCGGGCCCTTCGCCGCGACTCACATCCACATAGGGATCGACGTTAGTATCCCAGACCATGTCGCAGTTGCTGTCCAGAAATGCTATCATCTCGGCGGCGTTCTTTATACGGGCGATTTTTTTTCGCCAGATCTGCTTATTATACTCGTCTATTGACCCGATACCCCTGTTGAAGTCTTTCTTAAGCTCAGGCCTGAGACATTGATAAAAGCCCCAGTTGTTCAGGCCGTATGTGAAGAGCCTTGTGGAGTGCTTGAAGGGAACTCCGTCCCACATTGCGGCCTTGGGTCCGGATGGACACCAGTATACTTCGAGGTTCTTGAGATAAGGCCTTAACTCGTTTACCCAGAGAATGTTCGCAGGGTTGCTGTCGTCATGCTGCACCGTCATATACCCGTCCCAATTCAGGGTATATTCTTGCAGCGCCTGAGCCAGGTTGCGCGTGTTGACCATGCACTTCGTGGAACGTGCCTTCTCCCGTGCCAGGCTCAGAGCGGGCAGAAGTATGGCCATTAATATAGCTATGATGGCGACGACGACAAGCAGCTCGACCAGCGTAAAACCCCTCACCCTCTTTCTTATCTCTTTCATCGTATTCCCTCCTATTAACGACTGACTTTTCTCAGCATCTTTTCCGCATTGAGCTTACGTATATCCGCTCCATGCAAAGACAATGCCAAACATACGGCCACTATTATACCTCATATGTATTATACTCTGCAAGCACTTTCTGAAGTTGCGCCGAAATAATGTTTTCTTTGAGAATCCGGGCATGCCCAACCTGTTGAGGCCCTCTTTTCTCCGGCGTCACCTAACGGTCTATCCCCCGCCAAAATCACTCGCCTTCACCCTCAACCACATTTATCTTCACGTTCGCCGCCTCGCTGACACGTGAGCCGTCGTTGACGTAGAAGATCATCCTGAATTCGCACGGCTCTTTCGGGGCTGTACCTTTATAGGTTGTCCCGCTCATAGTACGCGGGTCCGGACTGCCGTCGCGTGCCTGCCATTCGTGGAATATCAGAGGCTGTCCTTCCGGATCGTGGCTTTTCGACCCATCCAGTGTGAATTCCTCCCCGCCTTTCACCGTCAGCTCGTCTTTGTCAACCACCGCGACCGGTCTCAGGTTCTTCTCTCGAATTGTCTCCGGGATTTCTTTACGCACGAGGGACGTCACTCCTTCCGAGGGGAGCAGGCTTGTTCTTATCGGATATACGCCCTCGACCTGGTTTCTGAAATACGCAGCATTGAACTGCGGCAAATCCAGGTACTGGAACTCCGTCTGGTCGCCGCTGACGATCTTGATCAGCAGAAGGCCCTCAACAGACCAGACGTTCGGGGTGAAGGCCGTATCCGTCTTTACGCGGCCGAAGGGATTCCAGACTTCTACCCCTTCTTCCACCTCGTCAGTATCGGGATCGTCCCAGTCCTTGTCCGTCGTCTTCGAAAATACGTAGCGGCCATCCTCGGCAGTATTTCCCATGAACTTCGGGCAATCGTGGAAATACTTCGCCCCGGCGCTCTGAATGCCGTTGTGGTTCACGTGGTAAACGTAGACGGCGGCGCCTGCAAGCGGTCGGTCATGAACATCGGTCACAACCAGCGAGTTTTCCCACGAAGGGACCAGGCATCCCTGGCTGCCCCAGAACCGATGTCCGCGATAGCTGGCGTAGTGCTGGATCTTCCCCGCATTGCTCTCCTCGATCCACATGTGGCAGAAGTTCATCAGCGAAGAGTAGCCGACCCCGCAGGGCGTCATTGTCGTCGCGGGCGGCTTGGGCAGTTCGCCGTGCTCGTTGATGTACGGGATGAGTGCACCGCCTTCGTAAATCTCGTCATTCTCGCCCCTGAGATAGATCCGGTTCTGCTGCATCGGATAACCATATAAATCGGGAAGCGCGAGCATCGTGTGCCCCATTTCGTGAATAACCCCGGAATCAAGCGCCATCGGGTGGTTGATCTCGTGATTCGGCCACCCGCCGTCCCAGAACTTGCGCGCATGGTCCTCCTTCTTCTCCACGTCCTTGAACTTGCCCTCGCCCGCCAGCATGTTCCCCTTCCAGGTGATCATGTCCAGCCGAACGGAATCCCTGACGCCGTCCGGGCTGGTCGAGGGATACACCGCTTCGCGCAACATCAGCTCAAGGCGTTCCATCTGAGCGTTGGCCCAGTCAAAAGTGCTGAATGAGCCGACAAGGTTGATAGTTCTCTCTTCGTAAAACTTCTCGAGTTCGCCTTCGATGTAACCCCATCTCATTGGCCGAGCTGTATTGAGGGAACACCGCTGATTATTGACCTCGCATATCTCCTCTACCCTGTCTCGCGGGTCAACGGTGACACGTACCCAAACCGGCTCCTCCGGCCATGTCCATGAGAAGGTGACGACCGCCTCCTCCAGGGGCTCTAACGCGCCGATTCTCTGCGTCTGAACCTCCGCCCGGCGTTCTTCCGCCCTATCAACGCGGTAATTGTGGTTCGTGTCCGGAAACAGTTCGAGCACGACAACAGCGCCGGCTGACACGGGCTTGTACCCCATGTTGTAGACGTGCGCGACAGAGCGGACCGTATCTCCCGGTTCCGGGCTGTTCTTGACGCGGTCTGAGGCGTAACGGGGCAGCCGCTCCACGTAGGCGAGGTCAAGGTCCGGCTGCTCGGGGGAAATGACTTGTACGTCGTAGGTATCCTTCATCCCGCGGAACTCCGCGGTCAGCCTGCACCGCCCAATCGAGTTCCCCGTCACGACGCCATTCTCGTCCACAGTCGCGACCTCTTCGTTGGAAGTCTCCCATTTAATGAACGGCTTAGCATCGAAATTCCCCCATGAACCATACCGAACAACGAAATCCGTCATATCCTCAAACTCGTTCGCGAGCATACCCTCGAGCCCGAACTGCTTCTTGGACCCCTTAACCACCCGCCGGTCCGCCGATACACGTAGCGGCTCCGGATCAATCCGAACTGCCGTATAGGGTGCCGTCCTGAAATAGTCGCGATAGACGAGCTCGATCTGCCTCTTGGACAGCTCAGTCTCCAGGCGGTTGCGCATGATGAGCTCGTCCATAACCGCCTGAGAGTTCTCATCGCCGACCCATACCCTCGTGTCTTCCATCGTATCAGGATTCAAAAACTCGTTGCCGCCGGCAATAGGGCCATCGACCGCGACCTTGTCTATCCATAAAGGCAGACCCAGCGGCTTGCCGTCATAACTGAACCAGCTCACGACAACGTGGTGCCACTCCCCGGCTATCCAGCCCGATACATCAGTACGGGACGCCGTCATCTTCTTCGGAGACGCCATAACAAAACGAAGCATATTTTCGGCGCTCTTCTCCACGAGAAGACCGTTCACCTCCGGATCACCTATACGCAGAATACGGTGGGTCTTGCCGTCGTCACCGTCCCAGTCCGGCTTGAGCCAGAAGCCTATCATCCCCGTGTCCTGACGAAGCAGGGGGTTCTCTATCGGAACGGATCTGGTCAACTTCACTCCCTTGCCGAAGCTGCCTTTCGCAGAAGGCAAAGGGTCGCGAGGCTTCACGATTCTGATGCTGCCCTCGATCTCAGCGTCGGTGAACCACGCTCTCGCCGCAACGACCTCAGATAGGGTGGATGACGCCTGCGCGCTCAGAAGCATCGCGAGCAGCAACATTCCTGTCGCAAAAAGTTTCCTTGTCATGGCTGTCCTTTTCATGGGCTGACTTGTCCCTCCTCTCCAAAAACGTGCATTTCTGTGTGGGCTTTGAATTTGGGACATTATACGGACGGGAGGAAAGACCGTCAACATGTTCGACATGCTTTTGGAAGATCGGCAAAGGCAGATTATTCCCCTGCAACCGGTACTCATTGAAGGGATGTCGACCAGACGCCCACTTATCACAGATCCTCGAGGTAACTCGCGAAAGCTTCAAGGAATCTTGCCGCCACAGCTCCGTCGGCGACTCTGTGATCTACGCAAATCGTCACCGGCATCGTCCGACGGCTCGTGATCTTACCGTCTTGAACGACCGGCCTTTCGGCGATGCTCCCAATCCCGAGGACGGCCGATTCTCCCGGGTGAATAATGGGTATGAAACCTTCTACGCGGTACATGCCCAGGTTCGAGATCGTCATGCAGGCGCCGCGCATCTTCAGCATCTCAAAACGTCCATCACGGGCCGCGGTGACACACTCGGCGATTTTCTCTGAAAGCTCAGCCAGTTCGCATTCATCCACACAGTCAATAACTGCGATTACCACGCCCTCGGGCGTTTCGATCGCCAATCCGACGTTGATATCGTCGCGCGGCACATAGCCTGACTCGGAATATGCCATATTCAGTCCGGGCTCAGCCTCAATGCCCGCAGTGATCGCCTTCATCATAAGAGCATTCACAGATATCTTGTTGCCCTTCTTGGCCAATTTATCCCGGTATGCCATCGCCGCCGTCATGTCCACGGCTATCTCGACGTAAAAGTGAGGTATCTCGCGCTTCGACCGCGTCACCATACGGTTGATTTGTCTCCGCACCGTCGTGAACGGAATCAGCTCACTTGGCTCCCCGATTTGCTTGCCCGCCTTTTCGATGTCAAACGACTCAATCCTGCCACCCGGCCCTGAGCCCGTGACATTTGCGACATCCACTCCGAGCTTCTCCGCGAGCTTACGCGCACGAGGCGATATCTTAACGCGCCCAGTCCCGGCTGGTTTGGTTGCCTCTTTCGCCTGTGGGCCCGCTTGAGTCACCTGAGCTGAAGACCGCGCCGATTCCTCAGCGGCAGATTCCAGCCAATCCGCGGGAATCTCTTCGCCTTCATCGCCGACTATCGCTATCAGTTGTCCGACCGGCACCGTCTCACCCTCCTCGACCAGTATCTTCCGGACCACACCGTCGCACGGGCTTTCATAATCGAACGTGGCCTTATCGGATTCGATTTCGACCAGTACATCCCCAGCATTGACTCTGTCGCCCTCATTGAGGCTCCACACGACAATAGTGCCTTCCTCGATGGTCGCACCCATCGACGGCATCGTGATCTTATTCAACATCGCAGCTACCTTATTACTCAGCCTTTCGTATTCACGGCGTACCGCCTGCGCTCACGCAGCCGGCACCGCCGCCTTAACCTGCCTGCCCAACCGCTGCCAAGAGCAGTATCAACTCGACGGAAGAGGATAAGTTCCACGCGTTGACCCTGTCAAGCGGCTATTACTCCCCGGCAACGTGACAGAAAGCGTGTAGGTGAATGGGGAATAGGGTATCCTCCTGCCAAAAACGAAACTGAAACTTCTAACGAGCGAAAGGAGAACAACCCATAATGCTCAGGTTTGACGACAAGAGGCATCTCTATACCCTTGACGAAACACCATTATTCTGATATATTAATTGTGATGCTTCATCGAACACCAATCAGTGAATAACGGGAGGTAAGGAGGACAACACAGTATGTACAGGCAACTCTGGACGATTACGGCGCTTGCCATCATGTGCGCCCTTTTACCGCTTGAATCAGAAGCGCTCACATCACCAGGCGAAACTCTGGACACTGACGGCGACGGCATGCTTGACTGCTGGGAAAAAAGATATTCCAGGACAACCGATCCGAATTCACAGGAGCTTAACTGGGAGATACCGGACGCTTATCAGGATGCCGACGGCGACGGCGTTCTCAACATTGACGAACGGCAACACATGACGGACCCCACAGACCCGAACGATTATTTTGGTCTGGAGAGTATTCTGGAGAGCATTTCCGAAGGCGGCACCGTATATGTTGTCGTGAGATGGCACTCTGTCGAGGGGCAGTATCACAGAGTGTACAGATCAACCGAATTAGGCCCCGGAGCATCCTGGCAGCTCGTCTACGGGCCGGTAAGTGGGACCGGCTTGGCTATGGAATACTCCCAGATACCGGGTGTAGGGCCTCTGTTTTTTCGTGTTTCCGTCGAGCCAAGGCAGCCGGATTACTGGCCTAACGAATTCAGCAACGGAAATTCCGACGACTGGCTGTTGGATTACCACGACCACATATATGAGATGCGTCCAAAGGTCCCCGTGCTCAACTTCATAAACGACCGGGGCATCGACGGCGAGTCCAAGGCCCAGGACCTGATCGACACCCTCGAGTTCTCATCGAAATACCGCTATTTCAAAGATCCTGACTCCAAATGGTTCCTGCAGTACGAGCCGATACACATCGACCTCCGCGACCCTCCGGGCACCACAACACTCGATGGAAACAGCACAAAGTATCCCCGCAGAGGGCCCCCGGGCCCGGGGTTCAACTTCAACTATGGGGAGCTATATAGCGAAGCATTCGCCGAAAACTACGGGTATGAAGACCCGGAGAACCCGGGAGAGTACCTTACGCTTGGAGAACTCGTGAACCTCGGACTGGTGAACGAGCTCTGGTTCCTCGCCGTTCAAACCTCCGAGTACGGCGGACCATTCGAGGCCGTCGAGCTTAAGCAGTTCTACGACATGGACCTCAACAGAAGAGAAGGTGTCTACGCTCCCACCGGTAACGGCCACGATTACTCCATACCCTGGATCGGCAGAAGCTTGAGAATAAACTACATCAACGGCCATCGCGGCATCGGCTGCGCGATGGAGAATCTCGGCCACTGTGTCGAGATCATGGCTCGTGAAGACTTCTGCCCGTATTACACGAAGTACTTCAACAGGTTCGGCGATTTCGACCTCGACGAGAAATGGGGAATGCCGATCGATAGCTTCTACTGGTACAGCTACGACTACAGCCATCCCGATTACAACAACTTCGCCAACAAATCCACGCTCGAATGGCACTGGGCAGGGATGAGCGGTACCGTCAGGCCGTACACTGCTTGTGCCGGAAATGTCCACTTTATGCCGAACGGGCGGTGGCATTACGACATGTCAAACACGCAGCCTGTGCTATCCACCATAGAGCACGCGTTTATGCGCGACGACCCCAATGGGAAGGATATAGCAGAAGTATGGACTATAGATAAGTTCGACGATTACCGCGCTGTCGCTCCGGATTGTATGGGACCATGGCTCGTTTACTGGCGCCAGGCTATGCCGGGCCGCAACAACACCTGCACCGACGACGATGGAAACCCAATGCCAAACTGGTGGGTCTTCCTCTTCTATTGAGATTGGCCGGCAATCCGCCCAAAAACCTGACAAACCGGTTACAGACCGCCTAAAGTGCGACTCGTATACGCCTTTGCGATGGTGGATGGTGTCTGAACGGTTGAAGAGTCTCATCACGAAGGAATGCTCAGCAATTCAATGCCACCGCGAGATCGCTCCACGGAGGTGAAAAGGAAAATCTCCATTTTCCCTTGACCCATACCTATCATAGATGTCCCCAGAACTCATTCCTCGCACTCATCACCAGGTGTCCTTCCATGGGAGACCTCCTTTCCAAGGTCCCCCGTTCTCAGGACATTTCTAACGAGTCCGCATAGGACATTATCAAAGAGTCTCGACAGACGGTCGCACAAGCATTGCCAAACCCCGGCTGTCCCGGTATACTATCGCGTTTGCCTCGGGTCGGTCCGACCCTGCAACGAACGACAACCTGACTGACCTGCGGAAGCTCAAGGAGAACGTTCAATGAACCGGGAACACAGAACAACTCACCGACCGCTTCGGCGCTTCACCATGGCGGTGTGCGTCGCTGTGGCGCTGCTGATTGGCGCCGCGACGGCGACCGCGGCCGATAGACCAGACCACAATACGGCTCCCGTCGCGCCGGAGACAAGCCCGCACCACCAGCAAGTCTACATTGTCTACTTCAACCCGGCCGATCGCGAATGCCTGCCCGGTTATCGGGAGCGCCTTGATCGCGTGATGACCGAGGTTCAGCAGTGGTACAGCGACGAGATGGAGCGCAACGGCTTCGGGCCGATGACGTTCCCGCTCGAGCGCGACGAAGACGCCAAGCTTGTCATCTACGTCGTCAAGGGCACCAAGGCGTACGCCTTTGACGAGCACATCACATCCGATGAGATGCGCGACAACCAGGTCAAGCCGGTGCTGCTTGAACGGGGAATCGACATCGACAAGGAGCACATCATCATCTTCGCGAACACCGTCTTCGTGAAAGAACGCAAAGATGGGTTCGCCTACCACGGCTTTTCGGCGTATTGCGGCAGCGGTGGTCACTTCAGCGGCACGGCCTGGGTATCGGACGCCGCGCTGCTCGACCCGCTCAACCTCGACAAGAAGGAGCCGATGATCTACGACGGCGGCACCCGCCCCTACACGCTCGGCCGCTACAACGTGACATACATCGGCGGCGTCGCGCACGAGTTCGGCCACTCCCTGGGTCTGCCGCACAACATGGAGACCGACGAGGAACGCGAACAACTCGGTATTGCACTGATGGGCAGCGGTAACTACCACCTGTTCGGCGAACGTGCCGGCATGGACGAAGGGTCGTTCCTCTCGATAGCCCACGCGACGATCCTGTCATCGCACCCGTTGTTCAAGCGGGACACGACCGACATCGACGTTGAGCCCGTGTGCAAATACAGCGAACTGGAGTTCGCCGCCGGTGAAGGCGAGTACATCATCACGGGCCAGGTCGAATCGACGCCGCGCGCATGTGCCGTCGTTGCCTATCACGACCTGATGCAGCACCGGGTCGACTATGACTCAACCAGCTGGGTCGGCGAGGTCGACGAGGACGGCCGATTCGAGGTGCGTGTGGGCGCCCTCGCGCCCGGCTGGTATGAGCTGCGCCTGCGCTGCTTCACGGTCAACGGCACCTATCGCCAGTTGAGATTCCTGTTCACGCTCAACCACACGCTCAAGCTCCCGGTCGAGAAGCTCACGCGTCAGACGATCTACGAGTTCCACGCCAAGCCGGTCATCGAGGCGAAGGACCCCGACGGACTCCTGGCCGCTATCGACAAGCTCAAGGACTTCAACGACGTCTACTACCGCCGGGCCAAGGGCTATTACCGCGTGATGACGAGCAAGCCGACGGCGCCCGTCGAGCTGACCACGCTCGGCGACGAGGTGCGTGAGGTGGCGCTTTCGTCGGTCAAGTGGGCGTCAGCCGAGGTCGGCTGGGACCGGCCGAAGTACGATCGCATCGACGCGATTACGCCGCTCGAGTCGGGCGAGCAGTTCCACGAGAAGGGCATCTACGCGCACGCCGACTCGCGCTACGTCTACAATCTCGACGGCAAGTGGAAGACGTTCACGAGCGGCTACGGGCTCCAGAACCTGCACGAAGGTTCGGTCGTGTTCATCGTCAACTGCGACGGCGAGGAGCGGTTCCATTCCAGGATGATGGATGACTGGGCCGAGGGGCGCGTCGAGATCGACGTGAGTGGCGTGAACCAGCTCGAGCTGATCGTGACCGACGGCGGCAACGGCAAGTGGGCCGATGGCGGCATCTGGTTCTCGCCGATGCTGACGCGCTGACCGGTCGTGCAGGGGCAGGGTTGTGCCCGCGCCCGGCATTGGGCGCCGTAACTGAATTTGTGAGAGCTAAGGGAGAACTCGAGATGACCAAGAGACTCATTGCCTGTCTGTTCGCGGTGGCGTGTGGCGTCGCCGTGCTGCTGGGATGCACGGCCGCGCGGACGGCCGGCGATCCAGTGTCTGCCGATTCTGCGGGTGCCGCAAAGACCGGTAAGGCCGCGGCGGCTCCGGAGATCCGAACGCCCCACCAGTATGTCTATGTCGTGTATCTCAACCCCGCCGACCGTGAGCCTATGCCCGGCTACGAAAAGCGGGTTGACGGGGCGATGACCATGATCCAGGAATGGTATGGCCGCGAGATGAAGCGCAACGGCTTCGGGCCGATGACGTTCCCGCTCGAGCGCGACGAGGACGGCAAGCTCGTTGTCCACCTTATCAATGGCACGCTGACGTACGACTACGGCAAGGAAGTCTCGAATGACCTGGTCCGGAAGCAAGTCCGGGGTCCGATGCTGGAGAAGGGCATCGACACCAGCCAGGAGCACCTTGTCATCGTCCAGAATGCCAACTATTTCGAAGAGGTCGATGGCGAGACGAAGATTCGTTGCTGGGCGCCCTACAACGGCGGCGGCAGCTACCGCAAAGGCGCCGCGTTCGTCACCGACTCGGATCACATCGAGGCGTCGCGGATTCCCCCGACGGGGCTGGGCGGCATCGCGCACGAGCTCGGTCATGCCTTCGGGCTGCCTCACAACAAGGAAACCGAGGCGGAACACGAGACGCACGGCGTCGCGCTTATGGGCAACGGCAACTACTGCTTCATGGCCGATACTGCCGGGGAAGACAAGAGCGCGTACCTGACCAGGGCGCATGCGATTGCGCTGTCGTCGCACCCGCTGTTCAAGGGCAACGCCAGGGACATCGACGTCAAGGCCGACTGCCGTTTTCTCGATGTGGAGTTCGCCCAGGGCGACGGCGAGTGCATCGTCACGGGCCGCATCGAGGCGACGCCGCGAGCGTATGCGCTGCTGGCATATCACGACGACATGACGATCGGGATGGACTACGAGGCGACGAGCTGGGTGGCCGACTTCGACGAAGACGGAGTTTTCGAGGTCCACGTCGGCGAGCTGAAGCCGGGCCCGTTCGAGCTGCGGCTTAACTGCCGCATGGTCAACGGCGATTCTTACACGCTGGGATACGAGTTCGAAATCGGGCCGTCGCTCGATATCCCGATCGCGCAGCTCGAGCGGCGGACGTTGTACGAGCTGCATGCCAAGCCGGCAATCGAGGTACGTGATCCCAAGGCGCTACTCGCCGCGATCGACAAGCTCGCCGGCCTCAACGATATCAACTATCGCCGGGCCAGGGCCTATTACCAACTGATGACGCGCACAAAGCCCGAGCCCGTGGAGCTCGGTGCCCTTGCCGACTCGGTTCGTCAGGTGCCGCTCTCGTCGGTCAAGTGGGAGTCGGCAGAGGTCGGGTGGTCGGAGGTGACGCGCGACGCCGTCCCGGTCGAGGATGAGGAGGGGAACAGAAACGACTGGCCGCTCGAGTCGGGGGCGCAGTTTCATGAGACCGGTCTCTACGCCCACGCGGTCTCCAGCTATGTCTACAACCTCGACGGCAACTGGAAGCGGTTCACGAGCGGCTGCGGTCTCCAGAACATCAACAAGGGATCGGTCGTCTTCGTCGTCAAGTGCGACGGCGAGGAACGGTTCCGCTCCAAGCTCGTCGAGGACTGGGTCGAAGGACGGGTCGACGTCGACCTGACCGGCGTCGAACAGATCGAGCTGATCGTCGAGGATGGCGGCAACGGCCGATGGGCCGACTGCGGCCTCTGGTTCTCGCCCATCCTCACACGCTAATCAGGACAAGGATTATATCGAATGACGCACGCAGCCTTTGCCCATGTGGTGATGCTCGGGTGAGTTGCCGCGGCGCTGTTGCTGGTCGGTTGCGCGCAGGTCAGGGAAGGCTTCGCCGGGAGTTCTGGGGACATCTATGATAGATACAGGTCAAAGGGGAAATAGAGATTTCCCTTTTCGCCTCTATGGAGTGATCTCCCGGTGGCATTATTCTTACTTTTCACGTCCGCTTCACGAGGCCATGTCCCAGTGATCCGAGAGCCTGATCTTGTCGATCTACATTCCGAAAAGCGACTACCACGCAAAAGCCTCCGGCGCGGGACCGCCGGGACCCGGGAAGATCTCATCCAGCTTCTCGAGTGTCTCGACAGACAGCTCAATATCGAGCGCACGGCTGACGTCGTTTAGCTGTTCGAGTGTCCGCGGACCAATGATCGGCGCCGTCACAACCGGATTGTTGAGCAGCCACGCCAGGGCAATATTGGCGGGCTTCTCGCCGACCTTGTCACAAAGGGCCTCATACTTCTCAAGCTTGGGCCGCTGACTCGCAATGGACTTCTGCATGTCTTCCCCGCCACGGCGGCCAACATTTATCTTTTTCAGCACTCCCCCGAGGAGACCGCTCGACAGAGGGCTCCATGGAATTACTCCAAGCCCGTACGCTTCGCACGCCGGCAGCACTTCCAATTCCACCATACGATGGTTCAGGTTGTACTTGCACTGCTCCGAGACGAGCCCCATAAAATGCCTCGCCCTGGCCGCTTCATTCGCCTGCACAATGTGCCATCCCGCGAAGTTGCTGCTGCCGATGTAGATGACCTTTCCCTGCCGCACGAGCTGATCCATCGCCTGCCATATCTCCTCCCACGGGGTGTCACGATCGATATGATGCATCTGGTACAGGTCGATATGGTCCGTCTGAAGCCGCTTAAGGCTGTCCTCGCAGGCCTGTCTGATGTGTAGTGCGGAAAGCTTCGACTGATTCGGCCAGTCCCCCGATTTGACGTAAACCTTTGTCGCTATGACCGTTTTCTCGCGTCGACCCCCTCCCTGTGCGAACCAGCGCCCGATGATCTTCTCGGTCGTGCCAAACCCGACTTGTGCGCCGTACACATTCGCCGTATCGAAAAAGTTGATCCCAAGCTCGTGTGCGCGGTCCATGATAATGAAGCTGTCCTTCTCGCTCGTGTGCGGCCCGAAGTTCATCGTGCCCAGACATAACCGGCTTACCTTAAGGCCCGTACGGCCCAATCTTGTGTATTCCATTTCAACTCCTTTCGTTCGCCTATCGGCAATCAAGCACCAGATGCGTGGCATCGAACCGGTCCGGCGTGTCTTTCAGATAACCGTATCCAGTTGCAGCGAGTACCCGCACAGGGCCATCCTATTCCTTATCTCCCTCATCAATCGCAGACGGTGCGGGACTCTCATCCGGCCTTGCGCTGCAGCGTACGCCGGGCAGGGCTCTGCCGGCGGGATCGGTGAAACGTGCCGACAAGGCCCACCCCCCCCTTATTTCGTCCACCTTGAAA
>SDBU01006695.1_pt1 | contig 13486 bp, 16 predicted proteins | sample 2277071 | NCBI WGS metagenome assembly SDBU01 (sample SAMN10397929, study PRJNA504765) | marine sediment metagenome | isolation source: marine sediment core GS08_GC12, 126 cmbsf | place: Arctic Ocean: Gakkel Ridge, Loki's castle | collected 2008
CTAAGGAATTAAAGTGTGTGTATGTAAGTGACGATGTACTTTTTACAGGTACACATCGATTCAAAGCTAAAATGAATGTGTGGGATGCTGCCGGACAAGCTCATTATGAAAAAATCCGTGGAATGTATTATCGTGGAGCAAAAGGAGCGCTTTTGGTTTATGATGTCACAAATCCTGTTTCATTTCAAAATCTAGATACGTGGATTGACGAGTTGGAAGAAAACATAGGAAAAAATCTTCCTATGTTGTTGGTTGGGAATAAAATTGATCTTGAGAGGAAAGTTCCACGGGAAGATGCTGAAGAATACGCTAAGAAAAAGGGATTTCTTTACTTTGAAACATCTGCAAAAACGGGTAAAGGTGTAAATAATGCTTTTAAAAATCTTGCTATAGAGATTTACAAAAAAGAAGAGAATCTATAGATTTTTATTTTTTCATTTTTCTTTTATTTTCAGATTAATCAAAATAAATAGTAAAAATAATAAAAAGCCTTAAAATTTTATGTTTGGTATTGACTATTGAAAATATCATTAGTTATAACTCTATAATCTGATTTTATTTTATGTTCGTTAGATTTTTCATTAAAAGATCTGACTTCAGCTGAATCTTTTAATCTTGCCTCAAGCGCATCACTTATTCCATTCTTATTTTTATCTGCTTTTAAATACTGCTCCTTCCACTTAAGAATGGAATCTTGATCAAATTGTACTTGGTTTAAATCAAGCCCTTGAACCTTAGATGCATCTTCTTTATTATTCAATAAAAATTCTTGACCTTCGATTAATGGGTAAAACATTCCTAAGCTAATTAAGATTATAATTAGAATTGAGTTTTTGTTATATTTTCTCTTTATACAAGACACTTTGATTTTGCCCCTTTAATTAAAATAATTTAAAATAATAAAAATTTAAGTCAAATATGTAAAATATTTAAGTCAAATTGTTGGTATATAACTTATATCACTTATATTTAAACTTTTGTATCAAATAGATTTAAATAGAGCCTATTGGGCAGTACAATGTTTTTTACTCATAAGTGTAAAAATTTGTAAACCTACTAGGTGATGATTAAGTTTTTATAATCCTCCTCAATATCCTGATTTTTTTTAAATCCTTCTTCGAAAAGGGTAGAGTTTGCATCCACTTCAATGCATTCCCCGACATAAAAGAAATAGTTGAAATTATGCCAAATAATAACAATATAAAAGCATAATTCTGTTATTTTCTAAATATTAAATAATCAAATCTTTACTTTTTACATATTCAATAAGGATGGATTGGATAATAATAGATTCAAATATAGGAGATAATGCAGTTATATCGCACTGATATTTAATTGGTAAAATTAATGAGTTGTTTTTTACTGAAGAAACTAAATTGTTATTGTTTGTTATTAAGATTGTTCTCCCTAAATTATTTGAGATGGCATTTATGTCGCTAGGTAGATTTTCCATGAATTCCCCATGTTCATTATTAACCAAGAAGAAACATCTAACAATATCACTCGAAACTTCGAGCGAGCGAGGAAGAATCTGTCCAAGTGAAATGCTTTCAGAAAAAATATTATACAAGCTAAGATTAAGAAGAGCTGAATTATTTGCAGTACTTTGTGAGATACCCTTGGAAATAAAATAAAGGAATTTGAAGTTTTTGCCTAAGAATTCGATTGCTTTTTTTGAGATATCTAGATGTCTCAGCTTATAATTCGATAGATCTTGAGCAATATTTTCAAATATTTCAGAATTTTCCTCGTTTAAGGGATCCTTTCCTAAAAGTAATTGCGAGATTAAATATAAAACAAAAACAGTGTTTTGAAAAGTCTTAGAACCATGAACAACTTCTGATTTCACGTGAGTTGGAAATACAAAACCAAAATGCTTTGCATTTATAGACCCAGGAGAATTTGTTACAAACCACATTAATTTCTTATCAATTTTTAATAAATGAAGTTGATCAACAATCTTAGTTACAATTTTCGATTGGCCTGATTTAGATATTAATATAAATAGAGTGTCATCATCACGTTTTTTTGGGAGGACATAATCATAAAATTCAGAAGTCTCATAGAATTCTGAATTAAACTTAAATTTGGGTTTTGATGCAGTATTCAAACAATGCATTGCCACGAAACTCCCAAAATGATTGAAATCGTTGCCTATGAATATAACTCTTGAGATAATTGAAGAAACTAATAATTCTTGAATTTCCTGAAACATTTTTCTGTTATTCTGGTTGAAATAAGCATCCTTACATGATTTGAAGCTTGAATGAAATTCAAATAAATCATTTAAAATTGATTCATATGAAAATGGAATTTTACCGTTTTTAATTTCTGTCATTTATCTCATTAAACCTCTAGTCTTTGCGATTTGAAGGAATAAGTATTGAAGAACTATTATTTCAAAAATAGGGGCAATGTTTATATTTTCCGTGGTATGTTCAAACACGAAGATATTATTATTTGAGCGCCCAATTGATGATATTTTCCTACTATTGTTAAGTAGAATCAATTTTCCACCCCTTTTATTTGTAATTTCCTCTATCAAATGAGTGCTTTCTTTCATACTTGTTTCATCTCCAATTATCAGTACCCCCCTAAAAGATTCATCAACAATCCGAATGGGCCCATGTTGAAATGCACCCATTGAGAGAGCAACACAAAATGTCTGAGTAATTGCTTTAAAATTTAATGAGGCTTGAAAAGCTGAACTTAACGATGCTCCCTTTGAAATAAAAAAAAGATTATCAAGTTTTTCACCTAAAAAATCTGTTAAATTTTTTGTGTGGCTTTCCCAATCCTGATTATAAAATTTTATTTCGAATATCAACCTTCGAATATCTTCTTCTCTATTGGATGGGATTGCTTCTTTATTCATAGCACTTCTACAGACGAAGTAAAAGAGAAGAATTGCATTTACATACGATTTTGTTCCCATTATTTTTTCAGTTCCAAATTTCAGAGGTAAAAAATAATGAGCTTTCATTCCTAGATAGGATTCTTCGTAATCCGAGATCCCCCAAATACGTTGGGGATCAACATTCGCATCCAATAACTTTTTTAATCCCTTTCGAATTTGATTAGAATTTCCTGAACTTGTGATAAAAATGAAGATGGTCTCTTCTAAATTCTTAAAAGGATTATAATATGAATTAAATTCGTCAATTTCGTATATGATACAAGTTATTTCTGTTGAGCCTTGAAGTTCTTCCATTCGTGAAAAATAGTGAGAGTTAAGATATCTCAATGGAATAATCGAAGCAAAATAATTGTACGCATGTCCTATAAATATAATTCTCTTAATTTTTGATTCTTGAATATATCTTTTTATTTCTTCTAACTTATTTCTTCCATCCTCAGATAAATAATATCTAAGACAATTAAGTAATGCTTTTGGAATGCTCAGTAAATCATCTAAAATTAAATCAAATTTCATATTAACAAAAAATACATAGGTTAAGTTTAAAATAAATTTATGTGTTACCTATCAAAACGGAACATTCTCCCTACAATGGTTTAATAATTTTAATCATATCCTTTTTCTCTCTAATCTTCTTCTAGTTTCAAGTATTAACTTATCAAATCATCCTGATAACCTTCCAATGCATTTATTTTAAAGAAGCATTAAATCTTTAAGCTATTAATTTCTTATTCCCCATAGAAATAGTTAGTTATATAGGTGTATCAATCTGTATTCAGAAAAGGTAATGGAACATTTTAGGAATCCCCGAAATATGGGTAAAATGGAAGATGCTGATTCTGTTGGAGAAGTTGGAAACCCAATTTGCGGAGATCTCATGTATATTTATATTAAAGTCAAAAAGGAGAATGACCAAGAAGTCTTAGAAAAGGTAACTTTTCAAACTTTCGGGTGTGCTGCCGCAATAGCGACTTCTTCAATGGTGACGGTATTAGCGGAAGGGAAAACATTAAATGAAGCCTTGGAAATTACGAGAGGAGATGTTGCAGATTCATTAGATGGACTTCCCCCCGTTAAGATGCATTGTAGTAACCTCGCTGCTGATGGACTCCATTTGGCAATTAAAAAATATCGAGAAAAGAAAATTCAACAATAGAATACAAAAAGTACCGCGATTAACATGGTTTTTCACCTATTGCAATCTAAATATATTATATGTATGTTTATCCAATCTATTTGGATAAAGTTGATTAACTTTTTAGCCAAAAAAAATGGAAAACGAGGATATTTGGCCCCCAAAGTGCCCTGAATGTGGAAGTCCAAAAGTAGATTACGAAAGACAATCAGAATACACGGGTGGAGGGTATGCTGATTATTGGGATGAGTTTCAATGCCGGAAATGTGAATTTACTTGGCGTTCAGATAAAAAAACATCCTATTTTTAGTTGACATTCAGACCATTATTATTGAAAAATAAGTATAAACATTAGTAATTTAATATGGAAAGAACTTTAAAAGTGACTCACTAAAATCGTAGAAAGTTGGTCCCAGTATCTTTTTACATCCCAATCTTTCTTTTCTTTTATTTTTGCTGATATCTCAGTAAATACTTCTTTTATTTTTAATGATTCAAAATAATTTATCTTGGGAGCAACTAATCCCAACATATATCGACGCTCTCCTCCTCTTACTTCTTCATCTAAATATGAATCAAAAAAAATGTAGCCATTTCTCTTGAAATTTTCAATATTAAGTAAGATCCCTTCAGCATTGGTAATATTATCATATCCGTAGAGAGAAACAATTGAGTGATACAATTGTTGTCCTACTTTTTCAATTGAGAAAGAAGAGGATTCTTCAGGAAAATTATTTATTAGTCTGGGACCGATCTTATCATCCCAAGTTACTAGCAGTAAAACAACATGGCTTTTTTCTTCTATAGAAATAGACGGAACTACATTTATTTTAAGAGATGAGAGTAACACTTCGAGTTTTTGATTTATCTCTTTAATATTTTTATTCCTTGAAATTTTTCCTTCAATTACAGCCAGGAGATCTTCAATTCTAAATGGTTTTGTAAGGTAATCGTCGACCCCTAACATTTTCCCAAATCTTACATCTTCAGGTGCACTCCGAGCAGATAAAAAAATAAAAGGTATATGATTCAGAACTGGGTTGCTCGAAATTGCTTTAAATAAATCATATCCATCGAGTTCAGGCATTATAATGTCACTTATGATGATTTCAGGAACTTTATTCATCGTAGATAGTAAATCTAAAGCTTCTCTTCCGTTAACTGCAGTAATAACGTCGTAATTCTTAACTTCTAATAAGTGTCTTAAATTTTGCAACAAAACGAGATTATCATCTACGGCAAAAATTAAAGGTTTCAATGTAAGACGCTCAAATTTTCCTGTTTTTTTAATATCATAAATACTAACTTATTAGGCAAAAATCAGTCAATAATAACAAAAACTACAGATTTTTAATTCTATTGATATAGAAAATCTCATGAAAATAATGCTGAATTTAGAAAAAAAAATTAAGTGGCAATTCCATATTGTTTGTTAGTATTGATTTTTATATAATGGAAAAAAAATCTTTTATTCATCTCTTCCTTAACAAAAAAAAAGATAAAAGAAAATTAATCAGATTTTAGGAAGAATTAAAGAACTTAAGTCACTTTTAATTATCAAAGGGTAATTATAATAATTAAAGGATAATGGCTATTTGCGAAAATTGTGGAAAAGAAATCGTCAATAATAAATGGAACAAAAAGTATCACCATATCAATATAGAACAAAAACCAGAAAAGCATTTTTTCTGTTCCCGTGACTGTAAAGTAAAATGGATCTTTAAAATTACGACATTTTGATTTCAATGAATTCTTAAGTGGTTTTAAAATAATACGATATATTGGAGTAGAAATTGTAGCTAAAAAAATAATGTGAAAATTTTCAGATTTTTCTTAAATTTTAACTAAAGTTTGTTCTCGTTTTTCATATATGCACAGATGAGATAAACCCCATTTTCTTGCTTTTTCGATAAATTTTTCAAACATAAACCCAATATTTTTTGGTCTATGAGCATCGGAACCTAACATTATAGGAATATCTCGTTGAATTATTTCTTTAACAATTTTATCGCTAGGAAATTGACTCCCGATTCCTTTAAGAGTTCCAGAAGTATTAATTTCAATTGCCATTCCTTTATTTTTTATTTTATCTAATAGTGCTAAGAGCTTCTGCCATGCTTTCTGGGAATAATTAGGCGTGTTTGGACGAAAAAGAACACGTTGATTATCAAAATGGGCGATCACATCAAAAAAATCTGTTTCTACCAATTTCTCTACCTTGTTAATATATTCTAGGTTAATTTTTTCAGTACCATATGTTTTGAGAGCTTCACTACCCTGACGTGGATCTAATATTATAATAGGTGATTCGTGCCATTTTATGTCATGAATCGCCCCAAGTAAATAGTCAAAATCATCCATAAATGGTTTGAGGACCTTTTTTTGACGTGTTAATGCTCTTCCAGGAGTAGCAAAGTTAATTTCAGTAGATATTCGTATCTTTATTTTATTCTTGTATTTTTCCCTAAGGTTTTTTATTTCTTCAATGTAATGAGGGAATTCCTTTACTTCCATCGATGTATTCTTAATTAATTCATCGAGTTGTGGATCAGGATCTTCTATTATCACTCTTAATGGAAAATGATCTGAGATCCCAATTTCTTGGAGATTTTTAACAATAGCAACTTTTACATAATCTTCAATTTCACCCATAGCATGTCCACAACGTCTATGATGGCTATGAAAATCCATTAATTTCATTTTTTTGTACCAGTATCTAAATTTAAACGATTGTGTTTGAATATTATTCATATTTGAAAAAATTATTGTATTTGAATTTGAAATCTTGGTTGAATTATTTTGATCTTAAAATCATATTAAAAGAAATTGAATGGGATAGAATTAAATTTTATCAAATGTTGAAGGAATTCTTATAGCAGAGATCGTTCAGTTTTTGGTTCTCGAATAATTAACAGTTCAATAATCTACAACCTTTTTATAGAATGCAATAATCATTAACTTATCAATTATATTTAAGGATAACGATGGGTAGACCAAAAATATATGTTTATGTTACTGCTTCTCTTGATGGAAGAATTTCTTTAGCACCAAATTTAACACTATCTAACGCAGATAAGATTAATATAATTATAAAAAAATATCCAAGATTTTGTAATTTATTTGGTGATTGGAAAGCATTCGAAGATGAAATTAAAGAAATTTATAAACCAGATACCTTTATGGAAGGAAGTAATATGGTTATGTTTGAAGGCCAAGAAATAGAAAGACTTCCCAAATACAATGAATATAGTGAAGATCTCTTTCAAGATTACCTCCCTATAGAAATCGTCAAACATCCTAAACGTAAATTCTGGTTGGCAATTGTTGATGGTAAGGGTCGTATTCGTTATGGATATAAAGGAAATGAAGATAATGAACAATCTCATATATTACATCTCGTATCACATAATGTGGCACCTGAATATCTTGTATTTCTCCAAAAATGTAGAATCCCTTATTTGATTTCAGGTAAAGAACGTGTAGATCTAAAAAAAATATTGTCAAAAATGTATCACAAATTAAATATAAAAAATATCCTGACTACATCAGCAGGTAAATTATCAGGAGCCCTAATAAGAGAGGATCTTATTGATGAAATTATTGTTTTAATTAATCCCGTTATAATTGGTGGATTTAAGACACCAATATTATTCGCTTCTCCTGAATTAAATCCACCAACGATACTGCCTTCAAAATTAAAATTAATTTCCTCAAAAGTTAATGATGATGGAAGTATTTTGGTTAGATATAAAGTTATATCAAATTTAGAAAACAAGTAATTTTACTCTTTTATCAACTAAAAATAAACATATTTTTAACAAAACATCAGAAATTACGGGAAAAAGCGAGAGATCAGCTTAATAAGTACTTTTCAATTGAAAAAAGGTTTATAAAATTATAAATCGAAAATAAGTCATAAAAAATCAGATAATATAAAAAAATAGAAAAAAAATATTTTGTTTTAGTTATGGATTTTCAAAAAATTCGACTTTCTAAGCATTAGATTAATCTTTTTCCTGTGGAAACAAATTTTTAATGAAAGTTTCAAATTCAAAACCACTATCGACTGCGACTTGTTCTACACCCTTAAACATTGACTGGAACATCTTTTCCATCATATTAGGTTTGCTGAAAGAAAGTACACCAACGAAAATCAATATGAGGGAATTAATGATAAAAATTATCCAAATTGGTATCGCAACGAAAAATTTCCAATCAAGCCAAGGTAAATCAAAAATCACGTCAATGAATGCTCCAAGTGTAAATAGCGTAGCAAAACCTTTTGTACAAATTTATCCTATCTATGAGTTAAAAAAGCTACCATTACGGCATTGATAGTTTTAAAACTGACATTACATAATTAAATATAAATAACCTATAGAATTATTATTTTTATAGTTCTATAGAGATGGAAATTTATGCCCACAACAATTCAAATTGATGATGAAACCAAGAAAAAGTTATTTAAGATTAAGTTAAAATTAGAGGAACAAAAGGGAAATGCCATTTCATATAATGATCTTATTGAATATCTCCTTGAAAACCATCCTTTGAATATGATAAGAAAAATTAGCTTACAAGAATTCAGAAGCTTGAAAGGTTTTTTACCCAAGTCTGCGCAAAAGATGTATGTAGAAGAGAAAAGAAAGGAATTAATCAGGGAAGAAAAACGTGCACCGTTAAAAACCACTCAAAAGTGATTCAATGAAAATTAAACAAATTCTAAGTGAAACTAATATTCTTATTTTAGACACAGGCGTTTTATTAGGATACTTCATGAACGAGGATTTAGAGATCAATTTTCTATTAGAAGAGCATGTTTTCACCCAGGAATCGAAGATAATATTATATGGTCATAATTTAATCAAGACCGAACTTTTCTATATAACATGTCGTGAGAAGGGTATAACTGAAGCAAAAACGGTTTTAAAAAAGATTGAAAACATAATGAATATCTTAAGTGATACCTGGTTATTCGAAAAAGCAGCTAACATTAAATGTAGTTATCCATTAGCCATTTCAGATTGTTATTCTATTTCTCTATCAATCTTACAAGAATGTCCCGTGTTTTTCCTTCCAGAAGATGAATTATCAGAAGATACTATAGAAAAAATAAATAAAGAATATAAAGCGAATATCCACCTAGTCTAAACCAAATAATTTTCAATTCTCATCGATATACCTACAAAATTCTTATCAAGTAAAAATCTCATTCACTACATTTCCCAGAGATTGTGGTTTATAGAATTCTAATACTTCCTTACAAAAGAAATTAAATAAACCTTAGCATTATATTGAAAACTTTTTGGAGCCAATTTTCTATAATCAGGTATCTAGTAATCATATATTTATATTCATAGAGTAAATTATTATATATCCTAAAAAAATAAGGTAAGAAATTATGTCAAAATCATCAGTTTTAGCTGTTTTAGCACTTATAGTCGGAGCTAGCGGAGTAGGACTTGGAGCATATCAAATACTTTTAGTTACACCTTCACAATCTGGAATTAAAAACACATGGTATAGTTTTGATAAGGGTAGTCATTATGCTGGACAGGCTCCCTTAGATATAGCGATTGACTCATTATTGATTATTTTTAGTGTCAGTTCTGGAGAATCCGTATACCTTCATTTTAATACAATGTTACATGTACCTGGGAGTGTAAGTTTTATATTTAACTTTGTAGTAGATAGTGTTATTTTGTCAGGATCCCTGTATCCAGATTGGATAATCGAACAAACGAATAGTACTTTAGCCGTTTCACTTCAACTTTCCCTAGATAGTGTTTCTGCCGGAGTTCATAATGTAACTATCGGTATATATTCAAGGGATGCCGTTAATTATATTTCCTCTAGTTCACTATTAGTACAAACTTATATCCATTAAAAATTATTGAGAAAATTGAATTTTACTTTTTTTTTTTTTTTAATTTAGTCATGGAATAATATTAAAATCATTTCAGACTTCTTGGATGATTTCTAGTCCCCCAAGATGCTTAAGTTCTATAATGTTAAAGACACACCTTAAATACTAAGCAATATAATGAAAGAAATGAAAACGGGCTTTCCTAGAACCTTCATAACCTTGATAAAGTTTGTCTTAAAATATTCGGTACTATACGCAACGCACGGATGAATTGGAGTAAACACATATCCTAAAAAAAGCGAGATGAATATAAAGACAAAATCTAAGAGTGCCATGGTATTACCTGTAAATTGATTTCAAACTTCGTCGCAGAATCGCTTCCTAAGTAATCAATCCCTATTTTTATTCGAGTCCAGAATGAGTTGGATCTTACAGGAACGTATAAAATTACAAAAACGACTCTTCGCAAGGAAGCTTATGACATCAGTAAAATTAAGGATCCACTCTATTTTTGAGATCAGTCTACTAATAGATACGTCCCATTTGAAGAAAATCTGCATCATAAATTGCTAGATGGAAATTTAAAAATTTGAATTAGGTTGAGTATTTTGATTTTTTCTAACGGCATCTAGATACAGTTTATCTATGTTTTTTCGGAAAATCCTCATTGATGGAAGTCCTTCTTCCTCCCTTTTTCACGATTCACGATATAGATCACATTTATGAAATAGAGGGATTAACGTTGAAACATTTAAAGATAAGAAAAAAAATATATTTAATTATTGAAAATCTAAGTAGATACAAACTCAATCGAAAATTGATTGTGAATGGGAATAGAAATTCCGAAAGCATTAACTGTTTCACCACCACACTTTGCCCCAATTTCTATGTAACTTGTACCGTCGCTATATACAAACTTATATGAGTCAATATAATGTTCTATAGGAGTAGAAGTTATTGTCTCAAAATGATAGAGATAGTTATCGTTAATATCATCTTTGATAAGTCTTAAATAATAATGTAACCCTGAATCGAGACCATCTAGTTGCGTAGAAAGATGAATTCGATACCAACCAGATTTTAATAATGTAATACGAGTATTGGAGTTTGAAACAGATATATAACCTGTGTTATTCATTTGATTATCTGTAAATTCAAAAAGCCAAGCACCCGGTTGATTCCAACCTGTATAATCTCGATTGACAACAAGGTCATCCCATACACCCACAACTTTATTCTGTGTTAAATTATTGCTTTGACCTGTCCAATTTATATATCCAAATACAATTCCACCAGCACCTAATATAATCCCTATCAAGCCTAATACAACTCCCCCTTTTCCCATAATTTATCACTTCTTGCTTATTATTTATGGTTATTTTAGTTTTTTGTTAAATTATTGATCTATCTCAAATTTAAAAAATAAACTTTATTCTTATTAATTAAAAATGACCCTACTTTTAATTCTCATTTAACCAAGTAAAAACATATTAATTAAAATTGACTCAAGCAAGAGAGGTCTTAAAAATCCCTTAAAATTTAAATAAAAATTAAGGAATCCACCTTCAAAAATAAGGTATTATAAATGATAAACAATTCAAATCCAAGAAGTCAAGAAGAAAAAAGAATAATGACTGCTTGCGAAAACTGTGGAAAAGAAATCGTAAATAATAAGTGGAACAAAAAGTATCATCATATCAATATAGATCAAAAGCCACAAAAGCACTTTTTCTGTTCCCGCCAATGTAAAGTAAATTGGATTTTCAAAATTACGACTTTTTGAAATCAAAAAATAAAAAATACCCATAAAATAAACCAATATATTGGGCTAAAATAATTTATTTTATATAATGTTTCTAAGAAATATTGTTTTCTCTTTTTATAACGTTTAGTAGTTTGTCAAGAGCTATTAGATAATATTTCCATTTTAATATTTGTTTTGTTTCCTTTTCATTGCACCATATGTATTCCTCATGTTCATCACTTAAGCAAACTTCAAATATGTTATCTATTAAAACACCAAAACAAATATCCTTCATCCATTTTCGACTTATTGGAGCTTTATAAGTAAAAGTATAATCTAAATTATAGAGTTTTTCAATATCTTGAAATCCTGTTTCTTCAAAAACTTCCCTTTTAATCGTATCATTAGTACTTTCACCTTCTTCAATTCCTCCAGTTATAGGTTGCCAAAATCCGCCCCTTTCTTGTGATCTTTTTAAGACTAATGTTTTAAATGGATTTCTCGTAAATAAAAATACTTGAACATTGGTTCTTTCAATCATTTTTTATTAAAAAATAGTAATATTATTGAGTTTTAAAATTCTATTAAATTAAATTTAAAGATAGTTGAAATTTTATGAAAACAGCACTCTATTATTTTTCAGGAACTGGTAATGCTTTACAAATTGCCAAAAATATAAGTGTTAAGTTAGAAGAGAGTAACCTTATTCCTATCGCTAAAGTGTGGCAAGATGCAGATCTTAAAGCGACGGGTGAAAAAGTGGGTTTCATTTTTCCTTTATACTACTCAGGATTGCCTAAAATTGTCTATGATTTTGTTGAGAATATAAATCTCAATAGCGCTGATTATTTTTTTGCAGTTGTTGTAAGTGGAGGAGATGTTTCCGCACTTCTACCTTTACAGCAGTTAGAACGAATCTTAACTTCAAAATCAAAAAATCTTAATTCAGCATTTTTAATAAGAATGCCAAATAACTATATTATTGGGTATGATATTCATTCTGAACAACAGCAAAAAGAATTTTTTGAAAGCGCGAATGAGAAAGTAGAAGCCATCTTTGAAATTGTGAAAAATAGTGAAAATAGCCTTCCTGATAATATTCTTGAGAAGGACCTAAATCGGGCTGACAGATTTAATACGAAATTTAGAGAAAAGGTTAATGAAAGTGATAAATCATTCTATTCAGATGATAATTGTAATAGTTGTGGTATTTGTGAAGAAATCTGTCCAGTAAATAATATTATCCTTGAAGATGGAGTTCCTCAATGGCAGCATAAATGCCAGCAATGTTTAGCTTGTATTAATTTCTGTCCTGAAAAATCGATTCAATTTGGAACTCAAACATTAAAAACTCAACGGTATCATAATCCAGAAATCACCTTACAAGATATTAAAACCCAGAAAACGTGAATTGAAAAGGTAAGAATATACGTTTTAAAAGGTAAAAAAATAGTTATTTTGTATTAATTATATATTTTATAGATTTTGATATACTTTTTTATAATTTTTTGGTTAGCATAATACTTTTGTTATAGTTTATAGGGAAATTTAACTGCTAGAACTGCATTACCAATATTTTTCTAAAGTGACTTTTTCATGGGATAAATCATCCACTTCCTTGTAAATAACCTCTAAATCAACCATTTTTTTTAGCTCTTAAACTCGTAATAGTATTCCTAATACTAAATTTCAATATTTCATTTCATTTTAATTAAATTCATTTAGATAAGGTATTTAATCCATAAAGAATTATTTTTATGTAAAAAGGTTCAAATTATGAAGTTTTCTAAGTCAATATCGGATATTATTAAAGAGCGCACTTCT
>SDBU01006696.1_pt1 | contig 13485 bp, 22 predicted proteins | sample 2277071 | NCBI WGS metagenome assembly SDBU01 (sample SAMN10397929, study PRJNA504765) | marine sediment metagenome | isolation source: marine sediment core GS08_GC12, 126 cmbsf | place: Arctic Ocean: Gakkel Ridge, Loki's castle | collected 2008
CACCTACTTTATATTGCATAGTTCGCCACACTACACCATTTTGGACCCTGAAGTCATAAAGATTGTCCGGCAAATACACGAGCTAGGGCATGCGATAGGATTTCATTACGATTGTGCGCCGTTTAACCTTGTGGGGAATCCGGGTTTATTGTTGGAGCAAATGATAGGAATGTTCGAGAGCTTGACCCAGATTAAGGTTTCATGTATCTCCTGCCATAACCCTGATGTGACCGCGAAGGATTATTTCATCGATAAATACCGCTATTTGAATGCCAATTCCCCGACCTTCAAAGGGGACATGGCATATATCAGCGACAGCCTCGGCATTTGGCGGGGTGATGCCCTTGAGAAGCTATTGTGCTTGTCCGAATCTAAAATTCAACTGCTGTTGCATCCGTGCATTTGGGCTAATGAAAGGCCGTTCGACCGTGAGGAGTTCTTGCGGGAAATGAGGGCTAAAAAGATTGCCGATGCGGAGCGGTATGTTGATTGGCAGAGGGGGAGCTGGAATTTATATCTGCAGAGGAAGGGGCTAATATGAGTAATATTAACAAAACGAGTATGCTTTATTGGTATCCGAAGGTTAGAGATTTGGGCATACCTATTCCGAAAACAGAAATAGTAGAAGTGCCTCACGGCAATTTAGTGGCATTGTTAGATGGCATCAATTTGCCCAAGGAGTATATTCGTGAAATTATAAAGGTCGCAGGAAAGATTGGCTATCCATTATTTATGAGAACTGATATGGGGTCAGCAAAACATAGCTGGGGCAAAACTTGTTACGTATCAGAATCATGCGATTTAGCGCGGCATATATGGTGCTTAATAGATACGACATTAGCTATGGGTATGTTTGGCGAATTAGACCCAAACGCTCTCGTATTTAGAGAATACCTATATTTGGAAGATGCGTTTAACGCTTTCGATGGTTTGCCGATAGCCAAGGAGAGGCGTTATTTCATCAAAGGAGGGCGGGTATTATGCCATCATGCCTATTGGATAGAGGAGGCTATAGAAAGAGATTGGCGTGGAAAGCCTAGAGATTGGCGTGAATTATTGGAAGCGTTAAATAGAGAGGGTGAGGAAGAGATAAATTTGCTAACGCACTACGCAAAACAAGTCGCTAAAGCATTGGATGGTTATTGGTCAGTCGATTTTGCCAAGGTGTTAGGTGGGACTTGGTATCTTATAGATATGGCAGAAGGAGAAAAATCTTGGCACTTGGAATCATGTCCTACATTGAGTATAAAGTAGAAGATTATGGCTAAATTAATGTGCATAGTCCCTGATAACCTAGAGGCATTACGCAACAAGGGCGTTGAAAGCCACATACTCCAGCGTGACCTCGGCGGCTATTGGGACAAGGTGTACTCGGTACATCCATTCTGTAAAAAGGCGTCTGTCTACCAGTTGAGTGATAAGCACGTGGTTTTGGAGTACCGGGCATTTTCCCCACGAATAATACGTAGCTTGATAAGGCTGATAAAGGAAGAGGGGATAACGGCGATTAAGGCGCACGACCCGCACTTTACTGGCCCGCTGGCGTGGTTTTTGTCGCGGTGGTGCAAGATACCATACGTGGTGATGATATGCTCCAGCTATGACCTTATGGAGAAGCAGTACGGGCGGCCACAACTGCGATTAAAGTTGGTTGATAGGCTAGTATCGAGGTTCGTGCTGTCTAGGGCGGATATGGTGTACGGCGGTGCGAAGAACGCCATGGATTGGGCGGTGAGGCACGGCGCGGATGCCGATAGGGCAACGGTCGTCAGGACTGGCGGTGTGGACGAGTGGCATTTTACCGAGCCAAAGGAACGAGAGTCGCCACGCAATAAATACGGGCTAAACCATAGGAAGGTTATGTTGTACGTGGGACGGCTCGATGACATAAAGTTCCCGCAGGACGCCGCGAAGTGTGCGGGGATAGTCAGAAAGGTTTTCAAGGATGCCATGCTGGTTGTTGTTGGCAACGGACCGATGAAGTCGGTGCTTACGGCACAGTCAGGCAATAACACGCTATTTTTGGACTTCGTACGCTGTCAGCGGCGTTTGGCGGATATAATGGCGGCGGCGGACGTTGTTTTGGCCCCATTATCCGGTAGCGCACTTGTGGAATGCGCTCTGGCGGCTAGGCCGATTGTGGCATATGACGTGGACTGGCACGGCGAATTGATAGAGGACGGCAAGTCGGGCGCCCTTGTGCCGTTCAGGGATTACGAGGCTATGGCCCAGAAAACAATCGATATATTGAGCGATGATAAATTGGCAAGGCGGCTCGGAGGTAACGCCAGAAAAGCGGCGCTGAAGCAGCACGGACTGGAAGCACTGTATCGGCAGGAAGCCGCCTGCTTCGATAGGGTATTGGGGGCTTACAATGGCTAAAATTAAACATAATCCGGGATATTGTTGGGTATTGAAAAAGGAATGTCCTTATCGGGGTATGATGCCGTGGGACATTCAGAAATGTGAGTTTCACAAAGAGAGTTTTTGTAGTTTTAGGGATTGGTTTGTTGCTATGCTTTGGAATTGGACACCCTATACGGGTTCTTTCGTAAACACAAAATGCAAAAATATGGTAGTAGAAAAAAGAATGCGATTAACTGAGGAAGCATAATAGGATGTTTAGTTGGCTCAAGGAATTAAGCAGGGGTGTATGCTGGCAATCGGTTGTGAATCCCTTGAATATATTGGGTTTTATCAAACAGGAGTGGCTTTATCGGTCATACTTGAATGACCCACGTTTGGCTTTGGAGTTTAAAAGGGAATATTTCCCCAACGATATGAATAGCGGCTCGGTATTGGATTATGGTTGCGGAAGGGGCAGGCTTGTGGCGATGCTATCACAATTGGGATACGGGGTAGTCGGCATAGATATAGAGGAACATTATTGGTGGAATAAGGTTCCTGGGGCTAATTTCTGCCTTGTCAAAGATTTTGAATTTCAGGATGAAAGTTTTGATTTGTGCCTGTCAATATTGGTGCTCACTTATGTGGATGACGATATGGGGATGCTGGGGCAAATTTGCAGGGTGTTAAAACCCGGCGGATTCGTGGTACTTAAAGTGACCAACAAGGACAATCTTTATACGAGAAGAACGGGCAAATATTTGAACCAAATAGAGCCGATAAAGCGTTATTATGATATTGGCGGAATAAGAAAGGCGGTCGAGGATTCGGGATTTGAGGTGGACAGGATATGGACCGAAGATTTCTACTCGCCTTATTGCATGTCGTTAGGTAATAGCCTTTTGGGATTATTGCCCAGCAGGGTAATTAAGGGGTTGTCAAAAAGGACAAATCCTTGCCATAGGGGCGTAATAAATGTGAGGGCGAGGAAGCCGTGAGCAAAGTGGCGGTATGTTTTTGCGAACAGGTTAGGCGGGAGTTGATAACTGAAGCCGAGTCAAATAACGCTGTATATAAGTTTCAGACCTCCAATGGCAGTTTGCGATGGTTAAAAGGGGAGTACGCTTATTTGAAAGCAAATGGCTGTATGAGCATATTGAGGCGGTTGGGAATAAAAGCCGATATAGTAGATGAAAGCAAAGTGGCAGAGTATCGGGCGGTGTTCACACCGGACACCCTGTATATTGACGGGAAAGAAATATTAAGTTTCCCCCGGCGTCTTTTTGAGGACATAGGCGGGCTTTTGCAAGGCCAGATTAATTTTGAGCCGTTGAGGCAGAGCCTCGGCGATAGCTCCGACTTTTATTTGGATAATCTGGCATATCGAATTAAAGAAAGGCTTGTACGAAGTACTGACTTGCTCGATGATGCCCAGTATTCGTGGGATGGTCATTCTAACGTATTAATATTGAAGCATGATACGGATTTTTCAAATAATACAGCATATTTTGATTATGAAGTTAAAAATGGCATTCCTGCGACTTATGCCATATTGGCCCATGATGCTAAATTCTGGACAGAGAAAATTAAGGCGCATAAAGAGTTGATTGAAGAATCTTGGCATTGGTCTTCACTAGGTAGCATACCTCTTTTGACCAGCAGCAAGCCTAGTAAGGGGAAGTCTGTTAACGAAGGGATAAGCAGGCAAATAGCCGAGGGGTATAAAGCCATAGAGGACATGGAGACTGCCCACAAGCATGGTGATGCTTATTATTATCCCGAATCGATATGCGCCCATGATATTGTATATGAGAGGCATCCTGAATTGTTGGGTATGGGCAATATGGCTTGTTACCATATGATAAAGTGGGATGAGGCTCCCGTACACAAAGAGGAATATGTGGTCTTGAACCCTCATGTCAGTGTTCCGTTCTGGTATCCATATCATTTGGTATTATCGGCTGTGGAGAAATATAAAATATTGCGGGGCTGGGATATAAGTATGTTTATGGAACCTGCGCCGGATGTTATAAACAGGATGTTTGACAACGCCCGAAAATTGCCCGGTGGTGTTTACATGGTTGGCTATCATCCATCACGAGTCAAGCGCAATATGCTTTCTCACGAAGACCCTTTCGTGTGGTATAAATATTTAGTGGAAAGGGCAAGGGATGAGGGCTGGATGATAGCGACTTATAGAGATGTATTAAAGAAATTGAATGAATGGACACAAGAGGAATAAAATGCGGAAAATTAAAGTACCACAGGTAAAGGCTAAAGGTGTGCTGCTCTGGTGGGGGCGGTTTCGGTTTATGTTTGCCCACGCCGTATTCTATGTCAGCATGGTTAGCTTGGCAATGTTGGCGGCGACCTTTTACAATACTACCCTCCGCGAATGGGCGAGCCTGTACTTCGGTTTTGAGATGACTTTCTGGATGTTTTGTGTAGGGCTTGTAGTAGTCCTTATATTTGGTATTTTAGTTGAGTTTACATTTAGCGTACCAGCAATTATCGCCGTGTCAAATGAGCAGATGTACAAGCATCAGAGTCCGATAAAGACCGATTTCGACGATGTAAAGAATAAACAAATTGAGCACGACAAGAAACTTGACAAAATAATGGAACACTTGGGGATAAAAGATGATGATTAGTGCATTAGTAGTCGGCGTTATCATATGGTCGCTGTCGTTTGTAATCAGGGTGGCGCTGATATGGCGGCACCGGCATCGTGGTTGCGATGCTTATTATTACCTGTTAAGTAGTGAGGTTTTCAAGAAGAAGCATCGGATTCCGATAGTTCTGCCGGAGGTCTATGCGCTTGAGGAGCGGGAGCAGTGGTATCCTCCGGGTTTCAGCGTGTTCCTGTCGCTGTTCCCACGGAAGTTGTTGGAGAGGTACTATTGGATAATATCGCCCGCCATTGATTCCTTCATAGCGGCGGTTCTTGCGGTAATAGTGGCGGTCATGTCCGGCTATAACTATATGGGGTTTGCCGCTGGGTTGTTCTATTCGCTAAATTCCGCCTCGATGGTGGATTGCACCAGCCTCAACTCGCGGCCACTAGGGGCGCTGCTGTTTACCGCGACGATGCTTTGCATAATGGGGACGGTATTGGGCACGTATTGGCTTCTCGTGTTCGTCGTGATATTCGGGTTTATGCTATTGATGACGCACAAGTTGAGTTCGCAGTTATTGTACTTTCTGATGCCTTTTATGGCATTGGTGTTGTGGGACCGGAAGTATGCAGGGATATTAGCTGCCATAATAGCCGCATCTTATATGCTTTCAAAGGGCTTCTTGGCCAAGGTGTGGCGTGGTCAGCACGACATCATGTCCTTTTGGAGGCGGTACTGGAAAGAACTTGGCGCCCACCAGATATACGGCTCGCCGATGTACTCCAGTCCGGGCAACCATGATAAGGGTCGCGTGCATGTGAAAGGGTTGCGCGGTTTGGCAAGGTCGGTGTCGTATCTGGGGATGAATGCTTTTATATTGGTGGTGCTGTGGCCGGCGGTGCATTATCGCGACCTGTCCGAGTTTGACATGCTGATGCTATGGTGGGTCGTGGGTACTTACGTGCTTGCAATACTGACACAGATGGTGCCGGCGTTCAGGTTCGCAGGTGAGGGATACCGCTATCTGAAACTGGCGGCTTTCCCCGTCTGCTACCTTGCGGCGATACCTTTCCTTTACGGCTACCTGTGGCAGCCGACAACTATATACTTCCTATTGGTGCTGGTGGCGTTGATGGTTAGTTTATTCCTGATTTGGAAGTTGTTCGGTTTTATGTCCAGTTCTACGGCGACCACCATACCGTTTATGAATACGGGTTTGGGCGATATGATTGAAAGGCTGAAAGCCCCCGAGGTGAGTAGGATACTTTGCGTGCCGGAGAGCGTGGCCGATGCGGTGGGCTATTACTGCAGGAAGCCTGTACTGCGTGGGACCCACAACGTGCCGTTCCAGCGCGTTATACCGTTCTTCCCGACCCACAAGTTGCCGCTGGACTACCTGATAAAGGGGTACGGCGTGTCGCACGTGGTGCTGATGACAAGCTATGTTGATGCGGATGTTCTTGGGTTACGGGTTGAGGATAGGGTAATGGCGGCAGGGGAGTACGAGTTGTATGAGGTTGGTAGAAGTTGAAGAAGTATCAGATATATGCTGAAAGGAGGGAAAGATGAAATACTCTAGGAAGCAACAATTGGTTTCATCTATTGAGGAAGGCATGGCAGAAGACCGCTACATCATAAATGAGAGGGAGAAAGGGCAAAAGCGCAAGTTCACCTGCAAATGTTGTGGTAAGACTCATGACTTTAGTGGCTCAATAGATTATGTTGGTGCGGTAAACCAGTGGGAGCGAGGTGGGGGTAAATGTTATGTTTGTGCTAACGGCTTCTGTCATTGTTCTGAGGGTGGTTGGCCTAAAAATAGTAAGTGATGAAGTAGAGAGTGATATAGAGTTATGAGTAAGAAACTTTACGCTTGGGGCATAGGCTTGTCGATGATGCTGTTCGCCCTTCACAATCCGAGGCAGCCGTTCCTTGAGTACGCATTTATTCCTATGATAGCCATATTCGTGCTGTTTATGCTCGTGTTCATATGGGTCGTGAACAGATGGCGAAAACTCACGCTCGGCGATAAAAAGGTGTGGATACCACTCGCCGTCATATCGGCGTCGATAACCGTGTCAAGCGCGGTCAATATAGTGCGCGGTACGGAGATGCTGGAACACGGCTTTGCCGCTATGCTAATTGGCCTGATGCTGTTCGGCTTGTACGTGACCGCCCGGTCGTTCGGTAGGGAGATATTCGCACCGTTCACGGTCGCGGTGATTATCGTGGCCGCAAGCTGTGTCATATACAGCATATATAAGGGCGACCGCTCCGGCGGGATATTGAGCCCCACGAACTACGATATAGCGACTGGCTTCTTGATATTTGGCACGGTAGTCAGCGCGGTAAGACACCAGTGGTGGCTTGTGGCGGTTGCATTGGTGGGGTTGGCTTTCACAGGTGCGGAGGAGGCGCTGGTCGCCGTGGCCTTGCTGTCTGCCGTCTGTCTGTTGAGGCGCGACTGGAGCAGAAAGATGGTGTTGCCCGTGGCCGTGGTGGTCATCGGCTTGTCGGTCGGATTCGGCACGGGCTTGGCGAAGCCCTACTATCAAGCGGCGCAGTTGAAGGTCGAAAGGGCGTGGATGCTGGTGAACGGCCAGAGTTTTGACTATACAATCAGTTGGGGATATGACGAGCCTCCGACATATCCGCGCGGATACTATACGACTGAAATGAATGTAAATTATTGGATAGAATACGAATACGAGTGGGAGGAGGCGCTTGACAACATCCTCTTCTGGCGCTGGTCACAGTACAAGCACATGGTGCAAAACTTCGACCCGATAGGGCACGGATACGAGATAAATCAGTTCAACTTTTGGTTCGCCCACAATGTGCCGATGATTATCGCGCAGCAGGTCGGGATAGTGGCGGCCTTGGCTTGGATATGGGTCGTGGTGGTGTGCCTGATAAAGACCAAGTGGAGGTATGCGTTCGTGGCTATTATAGGGATGTCTTTGGTAGACCATTATATTTGGACGCAGGTCGCACCATGGTTTTGGGTGCTTGTCGGCGTGGCTACGGCATCGGAATTGAAAAGCGATTTGATATTTAAGGAGGTATAAAGTTGAAGAAGACGGTATTATTAATGTTGTTATTTATTATCGTATTGGTATGTATTGGTTGTGCGAATGGAGAGGTGGGTGTAGGAGCGAAAGATAGCCCTTACGGTACTTATAAAACAAGGATATTTGGAATAGAGCAAACTGTGAAATTTAAAGATAAAACACTGGAAGTTTATAATGCCGCGGAGGGTAAGAGGATTTTTGAATATTGGATATTAGAAAGTAGGGGTCGAATTCAACTAAAAAATGTTGCAACTGGGAAGTCGCATACAGAGAGTTATAAATACACTCCTGAGCATCAATGTGTGGAGATTAGTGACATAGTTTATTGTAAATAGGGGAGGCATTGATATGAAACGTCAGGGAGACATACAGCACGTGGAGGCCATTGAGACTATAATCCGCAACCGCCTCTCATACCATGTCATAAAAGACGGCAAGGCGGACCCGCACCAGCAGTCAAAAGAGCTTCCGTCGATGTTCAGCAGGATTTACGAGTTCTACGCCGGCGCTTTCGTGTTCGATATGCGGCTGGAGTACGACTATCGTATAAGTAGGGGACGGATATCCATGAATGATGATTATATGCGGCAGATGGAGCGTGGCTCGGAGGCGTACTACATGAGCGGTTGCATAAAGGAAATCGTGTCGCACATAAAGCAGATGACGCCGATGTCCGGCAACTGGAAGCCCGTAAATCAATATAGGGGGAAATAATGGGCAAATTTAAAGGAATGCGCGGTTTTGGCGGTGCTATGGCTAGGGCGGCAAAAGCCGTGGCTACTGGTGACACCGAAGCTATGATGCAGGCGACTATAAATTGGGTTAAAAAGGGAATAATACCCGATTATGTGGTGAGAACGGAAATAATAAATAAACTGCCAAAGTCGATTGATGATGCCGCGAAGAAAAAAGGCTTAATAAGGTCTGATTTAACCGTCGAGAGCGTAATGGAAGACCTCGATAAAACGCCGAAGGTGCTTGAGCTATGCGAGTTGGTGGGCATTAGCCGGCAGATGCTTGAGAATGAGGTCGCCGGAATATTGGGAGGCAATAGAGGTTAAAATGCGCCGTAACGTATTAACAATAACGCTGGCATTGATTATGTTTGCTGGTGGCGTGTTCGCCGGCATTGATATCCAGCGTTGCAAGGATGCAGTGGCAATAGGTACGCTGGAGCAGAGGCTTGCCGATATGACTTTGTACGCGGGCGAGATTAAAGGGACCGCCGACCACTACAAGTTTTACCTTGATAAGATGTGCTATGACAACGAAAAGGCGAAGGCTAATATAGAGCGGTTGCTGGAGGCTTGCGATAATATAACGCGGGAACGCGACATATATTACAACGAAATACACAAACTACTTAATCCGCCGGATTATTAAGGATGGAGATATGGGGAATAAGTTTAGCCGCCGCATGGAGGCACGAGTGTTTGCATTGGTCCTTATCGCTGGCGCTGTGCTCGGTGGCTCTCTTCCTGAATTGGGCAATCTTGCGGCGATTCGGATGGGGCTTGAGTACGGCCATTACTTCAACGGATATTTTCTGGTGGCTGGGCTTTTGGGTGTCGTTTGGTGTGGTGTCGCACTATATCGGAGACGAGTTAATAAAGATACCGTTCATATAATAAAGGAGGATTGCAATGGGCAGTAGTAGGGTATTAAAAATCGTTGTAGTGGGCTTATTTTGTGCCACGGCGCTTGCCACGGTGGCTTGTGGCGAACCCAAGGAGGACCCTACGGTCAAGTACAACGAAATGATTGAGGAGTACCGGGCCATGCGCATAGCGTGCGATGAGACTCAGGGGCAGGAAGCTTATGCCAACACGCTATTGGCCAACCTTGAGTCAATAACGGTGCGCTACAATGAGGTTTACCAGCACAACGTCACTCTGCAGGTGGAGTATTCGGAGATGGTCGGCAAATATCGGTTACTTGAGAGCCAGTATAGCACCATGACGGCGAATTACAATGCGGTGTTACAGGGGTTGGCGAAAGGGCAGCGCATGGATGAGGAGTTCGAGAAGCAATACCAAGACCTTTATGAAAAGTACACAAAGGAAATCGCCAAGACCGGCAAGTATGATGAGTTGCTTGATATAGTGATGATGGTATCCCGGCGGGAATGCCCGGAGATTAACTCTATGCCAGCTTCGACTCAACAGGCTTTCTATGTTGGCTGGAACGCATGGGGAGTGAAGTACGTGTCGGAGTTTTACGCTCCGTTTAACCTTGTGCCGGGTAGCTTTGATAGCCTATGGTCGGCTATTGAAATGGTTGACGAACGCCAATGCCATGAGCTAGAATCCCAACTCACGGAAGCGGAAATGTCTTCGTTCTTAAATGTATGGGAAGTATGGCGCGAGGAGTATGTCAATAAGTACGAAGATAGCGACGACTTCGCTGGATTGTTGGCGGTTATACTAAAGGTGTCGCGCCTTGAGGTGGCGGAGATAAACAATATGACGGCGGATTACAATGCCTTTTATAAGGGCTGGGGCATATGGGGTACTGCCTATGTCCAGCCGATTATTCCGTAGGGTTTTGCTTGATTGTGGTCCGTGAGCAGTTGTAGTTTGAGCAAGCCCATCTTTGCCGTCGGTTCTTGCCGGATTTTACCGTACCAGCTTTATGCATTTTGGTTCCGCAATCCGGGCAGTAAACGATTATATCGGTTTTTTGTTCCATTATCTATACCATCCTCTTGTAACATATGAGTGCCATAAAGGCAAAAAACCACAATAACAACAAACATATCCCAGCCAATATGGAGTAAGTGTTTACTTCTAGTATCAAGGCAAAAATAGTTAGCACAGCGGCCATTATGCTTATAGTGAACATTCCGATTAATATCTTTTTAAACATTTGCTTGCGCATAGTTTATAACCTCCTATTGTAAATTACTCCTCAACGTAGTGGCCCCGCATACCTTGCAGCGGTAGCCAACCATCATCACATTGCCGGACTCCGAGATTACGTCATGCTCCGGATATCGTTCCCACATATCCCGGCTGTTGCAGTCCTTGCAGTATATGGGTAGGGCGGTCGGGGACACTATGCGTGGGTGTGTCGGTAGCTTGTTCATTCCCCCTCCGCTTTGGCTAGGGCTTGAGCCTCATATTCGTTTTGGACTTCTTCGGGGTCTTGCCCCGTGGCTTTAGCAATAAAATCCCTTAGTTGGCATAATTCCTTTTGAATACGAATTCTAAATATACCGGATGTTCTCAAGAGCGCAATATAAGCATCTACGCCAGCCTCGAGTCCGTCTGGTGCTGCTGCTATGAGTTGGGCGTTGGCTTCTTGCATCTCCTGAAAGTTTATGGAGGGGAATTGTCGCCAACTTTCATATGCAATCATTAAGAAAGCCTTGCCGTCCTCCCCAACCTTCAGATGAGGTTTAATATCAACATTGTATATGGGCTGAAGCACACCACCGTGCTCATCTGTTCCCATATTTACTTCTGCATATATTTCCAAGCCGTGTGATGGGATGTTTTTTATTGTCCATTTTCCCTTAGTGTATTTCATTATTCCATTCCTCCTTGTTATTGATATATGGTTGGGCTACACTTTCAGGGCTATACCGTACTGATTAGAATATTCTGCCAAAGGTATCCATGTTTTATATTGCTTCAGGCTTTCCTCATCGAACTCAATGCTCTGCGGATTTAGTATCATATCGAAAATGCCCAGTACATCAAACATTTCATCTTCAGTATGAGGAGCCTCGTCTTTCCCGAATGTATTACCCTTGGCATCACTGAATAGCCCTCGCTTGCCCTTATTACACCAATCAACTGTTATAAAATATCGTTTGTTCATCTTCTCTATGTCCCTCCCCTTACTCTTTGCTCTCAGCAAAAGCAAATGTATGTATTTCTTTATCGTTATCAACTACAGTAACGGGTGAAATCCTGAGAAGCCCATATCCAGCGTAATCGCAAGGTTCGCCTGTTTTTCTTGGGTTATCCCTCATCCATGATTTACCGCCCGAATAACGGCCAACGCACTCACAGGTAGCCGAATTAGGGTTAGCCCCTTGCTCTTTATACTGGCGGAAATCCTTAACGGCCTGTATATGACCGCACCCAGGACACACAAAGCGCCATTCCATATAATCCTTGCCGAATAATTCCTTTCCCTTTGCTTCCCATTCTTCTTTAGTCATTCTGATTTTTTGTGTCATTGTTCTGCCTCCCCTTACTCTTTATTTATGATATGGGCTACCAATCGCCTCCATCAGCGTCCATCTTCGAAAATTCCGCGCTTACATACTTCTGGTCTGCGCCACCATTGGCATGGTAGACCCTTTCCGGTTCTACTCAATCTTGGTTGGTATCCCGTAAACATACTCTATATACCAAGCGCACTGTTCAAGTAATTCATTAAGTCTACAACTCGCTCATCGTCTTCGGTTATACCTATGTATCCAGGTGGAAATCTTCTTACATTATCTACCAGATGCCAACCAATTTGTTTGCCACAATAGTTCAACATCCTTCCTATTTTTTGGGTGCGTGTTAGCAAGTGCATATGCACGTGTAAGCTTTTCAGTAAATTTTCACCACTCAAGCGCTTAATATAGGGTGTCTCATTCAAATAGGCAATATGGATAAGCTCTATAGGGTCTTCAGGATAATTTTTTGCCCAATACTGCCGAAGGCTGTCATTAATACGTTTTATATTCATACCAAGACTTGTTGCCTCTTTTAAACAAAGTTCTCCCCAATCTGGACAATGACGTTTTGTCTGTAGAACTAGTCTACCTAGATATGTCTCCTTGTCAGTAATTCCAAAATGATTAAGTATCCATCCCCCTTCTAGTTCCACAACATATTTTTTATCTTGATAACCAGAACCACACCCTTTTATAATCTTGCAACATTCACATATTTCCATTTTACCTAACCCCCTATTTCCTTACCCTAACCCCTGAAAGCGATGGCATTGGTGGGGTAATTCTTGGTGCTTTCCGTGTTATTCTAACTTTACGTTTGCGGGGTATTCTTCTGGATATAGGCTCTGACATTCTGGATTCAAAAGGCTCAATGGCTATGCGAGCCGTAACCGCATAAGGCTGTTCGGTAATGTCTTTCCAGTTACGAAATGGGAAGCGTATTCCTGCTACACTGGCAGGTGTCCTATCTCGTAGCGACATATGCGGTCTGAAGAAGTTGTAATGGACTAACCATCCATCCATAAACAGCCTTGCTGATTCTATCGTGTGAAATCCCCGCATTACCTTTGTTCTGCTCTTGATAGTTCCGTGCATACGTTCAATGATATTGGTATTATTCTCAATATTAAATGGACTACCCTGCTTATGCTTTGTATCACCGCCGAACGTGCGCTCTATGCCCTCTAGGTACGCTCTGAGTTTATCCGTGTAAATCACTCTGGGTATTTTACCCGTGCGCTCATAGGCTTGTTTCATAAGCTGTTCCGCATCTTTAGAC
>SDBU01006697.1_pt1 | contig 13485 bp, 17 predicted proteins | sample 2277071 | NCBI WGS metagenome assembly SDBU01 (sample SAMN10397929, study PRJNA504765) | marine sediment metagenome | isolation source: marine sediment core GS08_GC12, 126 cmbsf | place: Arctic Ocean: Gakkel Ridge, Loki's castle | collected 2008
TACCAGACGAGTTGTCCCCGCCGAGCAATATAGGATTATGGGTAGATTTTCCATTCCTGCGTAATGGTAAAGGTTGGGAACTTAATGCGGTTGGGTGTAGGGTGCGGAAATTTCTCGATTCTATATCACCGTGGATTTCTAATGGGAGTACATTTTGGGTATGCAAAAAATAATTAATAGAATAGAGAAATTCGGGTGGATTGGCCGTTCTGTGTGTAGGCTCGAGGCGGCCGCTATACCGCTTACAAAAGGAATTAATGTTGGAATTAACGTATTCCCTAATGGGGTATGCAACCTGAAGTGTCCGTCATGCCCTGTTGGCAATACCGAGTTTCCCAAGTCACCCCACATGAGCATGGAGACGTTCCGCAAGGTTCTTGACAAACTTCAGAAAGAGGTGAAGATCCGCCATGTGGCATTGGCGAGCTATAACGAACCATTAATTTATGACAATTATTATAAGTATGTTGGGGAACTTACCAGGCGCGGGATAAAATCCCTCACTCCTACCAATCTGAATATTATGCCGCCGCAAAAGCTTTTTGATGCTGGTCTTGATGATATGCTTATAAGTGTTAGTGGGTTTACAAATGAATATTATCAGCGTCACCACGCAGGTGGCGATATTGATATTGTGAAGGATAATATAATAAATCTGTGGGAAATGGCCGGTGATACTACCATTACCGTGCTCTACCATCGGTATGAAGACAACCAGCACGAAGTACGACCAATGAGGGAGTATGCAAAAAGCTTGGGGTTTGAATTTTTTTCATATAGAGCGTATTACAGACCTGCGGAGAAGGCGATATATCAAGGTAATCCCTGCGCTGATGGTCGATACGTGTCGTTCGCAAACCCGTCCCACCGTAATATGCCATGTAGATCCCACTATAAGCAATTAGTAGTGTTATCTGATTGTCGAGTACCGGTCTGTTGTCATGTGGTTGGCGACGAATATTACCTGCCTGGAGTAAATTTTCTCACTACACCAATAAAGGAAATACGCAGGAAGCAAGGACAGATGAGAATATGTGTGGATTGTAAGTCTTTGGGGTATCATACGCTATACAACAACAATGAGGCGTTAGATTGAAAAAAGTCCTGATCTTATCGTTTCTTACGCTTTTGGCGGCATATCTGCGTTTCTGGAATCTCGGCGTGCCCTGTTTGTGGGTTGATGAGGGATTATTTGTGAAGTTCTTTGATGATGGGGTGATGCAGGAGTTCCTAATGGTTTGGATATATGCACTATTTCGACCAGAAACCGAGTTTTGGATCAGGTTCCCATTTGCTCTTGCCGGAACATTAACTATTCCAGCCATATATTGGGTACTTAATGACAAGCGATATGCGTTGCTCGTTTGTGCTATAGTGGCTACCTTTCCGTTGTTTGTATGGTGGAGTAGGTTAGCACGCCCATACGCGGTTATAGGGTTGTTGGTTGTGCTTGGATGGCGATGGGTTTGGTTTAGTGTGGTGGGTTGCACAATGAATCCTATCGCCTTGATTGGTGCAAGGTTTAGCAGGAAAAACCTATACCCGGTTCTTCTTATGGGGGTATTGGTTGTAGCAATGTATTTTATAAGACCTGATTCTGGTAGGGATTTCTTTAATTTTCACTTTATCACTAACGTAAAAAGGTTATGGTATGTACCAATTCTCATTGCTTTGTTGTATATGTGTGAGTATGTTGTCCCTGGAGTCGAGTCTCGATATAGTAAATTTCGAGAAAGGAAATCCAGGATGGTTTGCAGATAAACCGATAATAAGTGATTGGCGCGGGATTCCCGACGTTGATTGGTCAACTAATGTGCCAGTATCACGCTTCTATTGCGAGGGGGCAAATAACAGCTTACGTGTAATCAATATAGAACGGTTTGCGGAAGAACTTTGTTTTGGTGATAACCTTTCTATTGGAATCGACTGGTATGGGTTGAAGGGGATAAGTAGTCCTTTTATTCCAGACGAATTATTGAACACCGAGAGGGGGTTTATAATTGGCGGCGGAGTTGTGGTTTATGGGGTTTATGCTGATAACGGTAAGATGATATGGGTAAAAACAAAATAAAAAAAGTTCTAATTTTTGACCTGAACTACTTGGGCGATATGCTGATGAGCAGTCCGGTAATGAGGGCGTTGAAGGAAAATGGGGTCGAGCAATTGGATGTGGTAGTCCATGAGTTTTGCTACCAGGTTCTTGCCCATGATCACTGGGTAGACAATATCTATACCGGGAATGTCTGGTGGGAAGCGATTAAGGCTCGTTTCCGCAATTATGATTTAGTGATGCAGTTGAACACCTCGCTTAGGACTAACATGCTACTTATGATTGCGGGAAAACGCCGTCTGGGGTACTCCTACGGTATTAAGGGCATACCCCTTACCATGAAGGTGGTTATCCCCTATCGTACTGCTACGCATGGCTACAGACCGAGGGAATGCCTGGATTTGCTGGAGAAAGGGCTTGGCTGGGAATGTAAAGACGAGAGGATGATATATGATATTAATTAGTCCTTCGCCTGCCCGTGATTATGACAAGCGACGGTGGGATGGGTTTAGAGAATTGACATATCGCCTTCTTTCCGATGGAGTTACAGGGAAGGTTGTTTTTGTTGGCACAAAAGACCAGAGGGAATATGTTGACGAGATTGTTCGTGGTTGGGATTTGGGTTTTGCCAATCTTTGTGGGGATACAAGTATTCACGAACTTTCCCATCTTATAAGGGGCGCACCCTTACTTATCACCGTCAATACTTTCACGATGCACCTTGCCTCTGCGCTTGACGTGCCCTGCGTGGCGATAGTTGACCGAGCTTCAGCGGAGATAGTAGCCCACCCGAATGTGAGGCAGGTGATAATGCCCTGTACGGTAGATGAAGTCATGGAGATAGTAAATGAAGTTCTGGGGTAAATTCATCGTTTGGCAATTTGCCGACAGAAAAACTGCATCGTTTTTCGGTGTTTATTTTTTACGATTGCCGGTGTTGCTGTTTTGGTGTTGGTTGTTCATCTGGACACCGATGACGTGGTATCATCTTTATAATTGTGACTATACCCTCCACTATACCTCCCATGATTTCAATCTAAACCAGAAAGATACTCGCCATAGTCAGGCAATAGCGGCATGGGGTGATAGTTATATCTCCAAAGGTGAGAAGATCCCAAGATGGTTCGGGATGGAGATGGGGGGAACTCCAAGAATTGGCGGATTGATAGACGCAAGAGAATATTGCTGGACTGCTTTCGGATTCACAGAGATTCGTCATTATAAACTTCGCCATGATTTAATACCAAAAATTGCCTTACCACGACAAATCGATAAATCAATCGGTAATGTACTAAAGCTGAGTGGGGTTTCTTTTATTGGGATGGTTGGTACGATTCCAATTGTTGCAATCGGGATGGCAGTTTACCCATTCTGGCATTTTATCAACAGTTAAACAAAAATCTCTCATAAAAAATAGTGGAGAAAAGACTTGACTTTGGCATGATTATTGCTTATATTGTTTACTCGAAAGGAAAAAGTATGCGAAAATTACACTTAATAGTCGTTCTCTGCGTAATGGCAGGGATAGTTGGTTGTGCAGGGTTCACACCCCCAACGCTGAACGAAGCTAATATCAATTACTTGATCGACTCCGCGCAAATCTACATCACCGATCCTGAACTAAACGCCCAGATAGATGCCTGGCAGTTGCTTTATGCCAACAACATCGAATATCTGGTTGATCTGTTTAACGACATTTGCGAGATGATCAACACCGGTGATAGTGCCTTTGTTCCACCCGGTGCACCGCATCCGGTGAAACTGGTGGACTGATGGGAATGCAAAAACATCGCAAGAGCGGGGTTAGTGTAAACCACAACCATTTTACTGGCACAACAAAAGGGAAAAGAATACGGCGAAATGGTTTGACGAGAAAACAGCGCAAGCTAAAGCGTCGTACTCATGTAAATAAATTTCTTTAGCAGGTTGAGTGTTCTAATAGGACGGCTTAGGTCGTCAATGGGGTGATGCCTCCTGGGGCGGTAAACGCCTGAAATATATTAAAGATCACCCCATATTTGTAAAAGTAGGCTACCAACACCTTCGGGGATTCCTCCAGATTCCTGACCTGAAGGTGGGTAGCCTTTTGCGTATAATCAACGAAAGTAGGCAGTATCAGAGAGTAGCCTACGCTCTCTGGTCTGCCTTTTTTGTTGAAAGCCTATGAATGAAGAGCAAGAAAAACAGCAAGTTATTGCGGAAATTGTCCGCAAGTTCGAGACTCATCACGCTGAATATTACAAGTTCAACGAGGCGCAACTTAATTTTGTAAAATTATTCGGGGAAGCCCCGATGGATACCTACGAAAAGACCAAGCATACGTGGGTGGAAACGGACAGACCTGATTGCTTTTTGAATCTTCTTGTTGCCGCTAATGGGATTGGCAAAACTGATGATGAGTGCCTGATGAATCTTCAGATGGCGGGCATTATCAATAACCCGTATTTTTATGATCCCACTACTGGCAAATTATATCCTTTTTATAATAAGTATCCTACTAACTGGCGGGGGAGAATTATTTCTACCCCTGCCGCAATTAAGGATACTATTGTTCCTCGCTTGATTGAACTTTCCCCGGAAGGGACATATACAAGGGAAAAGCGGGGCAAGGAATATTATAGTTATTTTAAGGGGCCGCGTGGGGCATTTGACTTAATGACCTACGAACAGAGTATTGATGAGTTCGAGTCCATTACTCTGAATACGGTTTCCTTTGATGAACCTGATCGTACATCAGATATATTTTTAGCATCTACTTCCCGTGCGAGGAAGGGGATGAAGGTTGCGTTCTATCTCACGCCTTTGGGAAAAGCCGCTTGGCTTCACGACATAGCGATTGGTAATACAAAATGGACATCCGGGTCGGTTATTGCCTTGATGGAAGTTAATTGCCGCCAGCATAGCGCACGTGGGGCATTAGAACACGACGACCTTGAGCAGATGACCGCTGGTTGGAGCGAAGAGGAGAGAGAGGCTCGTGTCTATGCACGCTGGACGCATCTATCAGGTCAGGTATATTGGATGTGGGACGAGCAAGTGCATGTGGTTGATCCCAGCGAGATACCCCGTCAAGGCACAATCTATATGACGATGGATCCCCATACTGCACGACCGAACTTCATGCAATGGTGGAAGGCTTGTGCTAACGGGCGGATGCATTGTATTAAAGAATGGCCGGAAGTTGTCTCTCACGAAACTACTCGCGGCGGTAGACCCCATACAATTTATACCTATTTTGACGATATCAAAAGGTCGAAATATACTTTTGAGCAATATTGCGATATTATCCGCAAGGTAGAGAATGAGATTGGAGTGGCGGACGAGCGGGTAATGGATGGACGGTTTGGCAATACCCCTTATGGGGATGGAAGCAAGCCGTATTACGAGGAATTCTGTGATCGGGGGGTAGACTTTACCCTGAGTGCCAATGATCCTTATTTGTATCGAGGCCATAATCGTGTCAAGGCGGGTCTTGCCCACCAGAATGCGTTAGGCAAAACCGATGAAGAGACAAAACTCCCACGCATATTTATAAGTAGCAATTGTAAAAATACTATCAGGGGATTTACCCGTTATATTTTCGATCCCGACAAAAAGGGTGATAGTGAAGCGGTGCGGGAAGATGGTAAGGACGAGATGGACTGCGTCAGGTATATGAGCGATAAAGATGATTGGCGATATCACGATCCCGATCTGATGAAGAAGGTGAATTCGATGTTTGCAACTAAAAACCCACAAGCCCCAGGTGCAGGTATATGAGTTTCACACCGATGGAAAAATTTGCCAGTCCTGAATATTGGCACGAGTTCATTGACAGGGACAAGGATAGCGATCAACGTAAGGCATTTGATGTTGAAATCGGTCAAGCGAATGAGTTGATGAGCAACAATGTGGCTCTCGGTCTCGATGCCAATGTGCATGAGGTACAACCATCCACATGGATGAAAACCTTCCAGGCTATCAGTGGGCGGATGCTGTATGGGGAGATGTTGGCAAAGGTCGAAGGGATGGGGGATGAAGATATTGAAACGGCAAATACTTATCAGGCAGGAATAAATTGGGAATTTACTCAGCCACGAGGGTTTTACAATAAAGTCGGTCGTCGCCAAGTAAGGAAGACGGGCGAAGATTGGATTACCTATGGGATGGGGGTATATAACACCTATTGGGATTCCCAGCAACGATCACGGGAAAACCCCACCGGGTCGATTATAAATGAAGCCATCCCCAGTAAAGATATATACCTTGACAGTGATGCGGAAAGTTTCGATGAAATTAACCGCATTTCTCGCGTTAAGAAAAGGCTTACCGCCGAAGTGGCGATGATGTATCCCCACCTTGATCCTGAAAAAATCCCCAACGAAAAGGGGTATACCTATCTATTTGACATCCAATTCCGTACCCCGCAACGCGTAACAGGCAAGTTATCTACTGTCGAAACTCGCGACATGATGGGGGAAGATGATCTGCTTATAATGAACGGGGATCGGAATCGCTTCGAGGACATATACCGGAAGTCTTTTAAGGGCACGAAGGTGGCCGATTCAACTAAGGCGTGGGATGCGTTGAGTGATGATTCCCATATTCAGCCGATGGTGTATAGTTTCCAGTTTTTGTCCAAGAACGCCCTGCATAACAAAAAAGTTAAGAATGAATACCTTGCACTGAATAAAGAAGCTCGATATGTCGGGCGGGATTATTCATATACGCTATTACCGTTTCTTTTTCAACCTGGCACGATTTATCCTTCTGGCGCGGCGAAATTTATTTATGGGGATCAGGTATACGAGGGATTGCTTTTAACGTTGTATTTACAAATGCTGAAACGCCTGAATAATACCGGGTTAGGGGTAAACCTTCAGCGCCTTCATGGAGATAGCGATGCTGAAAAGTTGAAGAACCTTAAACTATTTATGGAACAAGAGGGTTATCCCTTACTTCTGAAGGGCATTACGGACGTTAATATGGCTATTTCACAATTGCGCCAGAATCCACCTCCGCGTGAAATGTTGTTGGCGGCTGATTCTATGGGATGGCGTGCTGAAGATTTTTTCCAAACTCATGGTGAACAGGTAGGGCAAACCCCCCAGGCGGGAACGCCGTTCAGGTCAATGGCATTGGCACAATCTGCTGGCGCGACCATAGCTGCCCACATGGGGAATTCGATGAAGAACTTTATCACAACTACCCATCGCAAAACAGCTACATTATTGTATGAATATATGCCCGCAAGCAAGATGATACAATTGACAAGCGAAACGGGCGAGAGGAAATCATTCCTTATTGAAAAGAAGATATTGAAGCGGCGTAATCCGCAGGATATTGATATTGTGGTGGAATTGGATACCGACACGGAGGCGCAAAAAGCTCAGAAGAAACAAGAGGGATATGCGTTGTTTGAGTTGGGTATGAGCGCACCGCAGGATTTCCTGAAAGATATAGGTGTCAGGGATATTGAGAGGCGGTTGGGCAACTTACGGGATCACAAGCGCGGGCAGTTGATCGTGGCAATGGAAAAAGAGCATCCGGGATTAAGCCAGATGATAGACGAAACGATGCGATCTCACATGCAGGAGAAGGGGGCGAGCGATGGGGGAACCTAAATACAGTAATGTAGATCGTAAAACTGCGTTGGAGATATTCAACGCATTGACGATAAAAAATACCAGAACAAACGGGGTGGAATTCCCGAAGACGGTGATGGTGAGATTTCTCGGCAACGAGACTATCGAGTTCTTCGAGTTTGAAGCCCAAGACCCGGTGATGAGGTCGATCCGTACTAAGGATAAGGCTTTCTTCACCTTAACCCAAACCCCCGATACTAACGGGGAGGATTAAAACCAAAGGAGGGCGATTTGCCGGATACTAACCCAAATCCCCAGGGTAAGGGCGATACTAACCCCGAACCCAAAACGAAAACCTTCGTGATTTCACCTGATACCCGGTTCGATTTACCGGAAGATACGGTTATTCACGATGAGATCGCAAGCTCCATGAGGGAAAAGGATAAGACCTTGAACAAGTGGGGTGATGAAATTAATCAATACAAAAAACAAGTAGAAGGATTAGAACAGCAAATCGAGGATGCGAAGCCCAAAGCGAAAGTGCCGGATCCGTTTTCCGAAACCTATCAAGTGGAACAGGATGAGCGGACAAAGAAGATTTCTTCTGAGGCAATATTTGAAGCAAACGATATATCAGCGACGAATGAAAGCGAACTCAAGGGTCTGGCAAACCTTATCAACGAGCATTTTGGTGAGGAGATCAAGGCTATTGAGGGAGAAGTTAAACAGGTTGAAGCTTTCACAGAGAGAATCAACCGTGTCCATGATAGAATCGTAAAAGCAGAGAGGATGGAAACGCGTGAAGTTGGCGGTAAGACCAAAACCTTCTACATGAGGGGTGCGGTCGAAGATGCCTTCCACGCTGAATTCTCAAGAGAACTAATTGCTAACGCAGAAAAACGAGGTACGAATAAGATGGGTGACGCATTAGACAAATCCAATAAAGCACCGATCTCTACCCCTGCGGGTGGAGGCGAAGGTGCGCCTACCAACACCGATGAGCGACTTGCTCAAGATTATGAAGGCATTTTGGGAAAAGCCTTTGGGGAATTCGGTGACGAGATGATAAAGAAGGCTCGGAACGCCCTGGGGCAATAGCTGTTCTATCCTTGTGAAAGGATAACAGATGGCAACAGATAATACGTATCCGTATGGAGGTTCGTGGTGGTCAGCATATACCACCCAGACAACCATTCCTACGAATACGTCTCATATCGCTGGTTCTGCCGGTGAGGTAATGAGTCGTGCGATTCATCGTGCGATTCATGAGCGAGGACTATTGATGAGCATGAAGGGCGATGAAGGCTCTATGATGCCTGTCATTTTTAAGTCTGAACTCAAAGACCAACCCGGCGACTTCATCCACATGTATTTTGCATCTAAGATAGTTGAACAGCCCTCGGATCAGGGTAAGATCATGTGGCGAAATGGGACTAAAATAAGATTGTACCAGGACTCAGTCGGTCTTGGTGTGATCAAGAAAAACATCGGTATTGATCTCCCGATGAGTGGTCAGAGATCAATTCATAACCTCGTGAAGTTGAGGTTTAATGCTCTGAGTACGTGGTTTGACGATTACGGCCCAGAGTTGATGCTCATCAGTAGATTGACCGGTGAAACCTACTATGATGCCGCAGATATAGAAATCGGTGGGTGGGTAGGATCGGCTTCTGGTGGATCAAGTTCTTATACTGGTATCGGCCCCGATTCCAACCCAACCCTAACGACTAACTTCAACTACTATTATGGTAACGACGCTACCAGCGAAGCTACCATTGATGCTTCCGACATCCTCACTCCTGGGGATATTTGGAAGTTAGTAGAATCCTGTCGGATGGGGATTATTGGCGCAAATCACGCTGGTGGGACTGTCAAAACCATGAGAAAATTCCATCCTATCCCCATAATGGGTGGGATGTATGTGGGAATTTTCCATCCGTACCAGATTGGCGACTTGAAATATGCCGCTGGTTCTGAATGGATAGATTTCCAGAAATTCGCCAACTTGCGCGGAAACGACAATCCCCTGTTTACAGGAACTGGTAACCTCGCTGGTCAAGCACCTACCCCTATCGGGATGCTTTACGGGATGCTGATCTATGATTACGTGAGGATGCCTGTCCATACAGACTGGGGAGAGGGAAGTAACGTGCTTGGTTGTTCAGGTTTGGTTCTCGGCGGGGAAGCAATTGCCTACGCTGAAGGATTCGGCCCTGAATGGACAACTGAAATCGGTCGCCATAAAGAGGAATCGGAAATCGCAGTGAAGCTAATTGCAGGTGCGAAAGTTCTGGAATGGAATGACATCATTAACGGTTCAATCGTAGTCAAAACCGCTGGCAAGATCCACAGCTAAGAAAGGAGCAGAAAATGCGTAAATTACTAATTCTTGCGTTGTTATTTGCCCTTCCTTTGATGGCTCATGCAACTGCGGAAACATTCGAGGGTTCGACCACAGAAGTATTTGTGGTAGTAGCTGATGAAAACTACCTCCATGTTTTACGGGTCTTGAATGCGGATTCGATGGACATTGAGGAACCAGACACAACCCGCGCCTTGAAGTTCAATCCACTACTGGATTATCCAGTACCGGACAATATCAGTATTTACTGGACTGGTGCGGAGACAGGAACGGGGATGGCTGATGGTGGGCATGATACCCTATTCATTGCCATTGACGTTGCGACTACAAACCTGGTGAAAGCGTCTGCGGATTGGGTTCCGCTTACCCAAACAGCAGGTAGTTTGACCTATGCAAGTCGTACAGGTAAAACGGATTCGTTGACAAATACGGCTGATGATAATGCTCTTGTGAGCTACAGCTTTACTTCGACGATGTTGGCAGAATGCCTGAACTACTTCAGGATTAGATTCGGCGATGCAACTGTAGATGGGGTACAAGATACAGTAATGACTACAATGTACGTTGTTTACAAGTGGAATAATCTTGTAGGCGGCGACTAAACTAACCGGGGCGGGGTAACTCCCGCCCCTTAACCAAAGAGGAAATAATGGCACAACCTATTGTCACAATGACGTTGGTGGAATTCTCAGCTCCGTCCCGTGATAACAAACCAAATGGCAGAACGATAAAGTTCGACCAGGTATTTACCAAAGAAGGGGTGGAATTCAACGGCATACAGCGACCCTGGTGTGCGCTTATAAGCTCGTTTAATATCGAGAAGTTCATACCCTTTTCCACTGGAACAGATCCCAACTTCATAATCCACATGGAGGAAACAGTTAAAGCCCCTGTGCAACCAATGGACGCTCAGGGGGTGATAGGAACTCAACTGATGGATTTGAAGGTAGTTGTGGAAGGCTTCGGTGTGAAAATACGAGCACTCGAAGAAGCCACTTTCGGTGTGGAGGCAAGTCCGCTTGCCGAACTTAATGTCAAGGATTCATTGGTAATGATAGCCGAAGAATCAGACATTCCAACGCTAAATGTATGGGCTGGAAAAGATGATCGCAAGACCGTTGATAAAGCTATCCAGGAAAGAATAGTGGAGTTATCTACTACAGCGGAACTAACCGAGACAGCGGAACTAACCGAGACTGAATAATGACTTGGGAGTCAGTTTTAGGCGAATATCTGATGCGAATCGGACAGCCGGAGAGCGCGGGGTCGTCCCGAGAGGTGATTGCGGAGCATCTCCGGCGTATTCGCACTTCGTACAACCATCTTTGTATGGTGACGGGGGCGACGTGGGTAGAGCCGACGTTGGTCGAACTTGCAGTGGTGACACTAACGACCAACGAGCATAACCTGCGCACGTTACTTGATCTTGACGATGCTGATGGGATGTATAAGATCGACAAGGTGTTCTGGGCGAGCAAAGTCCCGCCTCGATTGCCGGAATGGAACAAACAGGCGGTCGAAGAGCAGAATCAGATGCACCGATCTTCGGCGGTTAATTATCCGTATGCTTATGCGTTCTGGACTGAGCGGGAATCGAATGCTGATCTATTCAAGATCAGCTTTTTCCCATTTATCCGGTCTGCTGATACAATCAACTGCTACATATCCTTCTTCCGCAAACCCGTTGCGCCTACGGCGGCAAACCTGAATGGCACTACCGCCGCTTATCCTCAATTCAATGATGATTACCATGAAGTGATCGCCGAGCGGGCGGCATTAACCTATCTGCGGGATCGTGGGGATAAGCGATATACTCAAGCTCGTTGGATAGACGTACAAGACAAAATTCAAGAAATAAAAGATTTATATACCCCTATGATAACGAGGGGGGAAACAATATCTGGATTCCTGCAAAGTGAAGGCAGGTTTATTTTACGTCATGGGGAAAGGGTAATAGACTGATGAAACGACTAATTCTAATCCTTGCGATACTGTGGGGGGTGATAGCTTCTGCTACGGGATTCTACCCGCTGGTATTTGAACGGGGAGACACTCTTGTAAGTGCGACTGAAGACACTACGGAAGGTTGCTTTATTTACCCTGCCGCAAACACCACTCGCCCTATCCGCCCTACCGTCCATATAGATTTCACTGAAATTGGCACAAATACAACCCATTACTGGTGGGAAATATATGTGGATGTGGCAAGAACGGATCTCACCAAATCTGCAAGCGGTTGGTCAGAAATTGGCAAGGTAATTATAAAGGACTGGACGGGACTTGGTGCAGGTATCCAAAATGATAAGGTTATTGCCCTACCGTTTCTTGAACCTTATGCCTGTCAATATTTCCGGTTGCGTATTCTGGCTCCAGTTGGGGTTGCGGCAGATTCTACGGGCTATGCTTTAGCCTATAACGCCGATCAGTCTGGCAATATGTATACCCCTGTTCCCACGCATTATCGAATAATAACCCATCGGGAAATCTGGGGGCAGATAGGAGCAATGTTGATTATCGGTGGGGCATCTACGATTTCAAACTCCTTCGACCTTACCATAGAAACAACTCCAGGGGTATTCAGACTTGCAGATCGTGGGGTGTTTACTCTGTTTGGGTCTGGCGGGGATAACAAGGTCGATGATGATACCTTAAGGGTGATTTTTAATGGGAAAGTATTTAATACTACCGGCGTGGCATTTTTAGATACCCTGTTAATGCCGGTTTCTGCAAGTACGGGGAGCAATGGGGTATTTTCGTTTGCATTTGAGGGTGGCGGATCCGGTATATCAGACGCGGCATATATGATATTCCAACCCGAAAATACGGATGGAGAAGATTCCTCATACGTATTTACCAACATCTATCTCGAAGTCGATCAATAGATGAGCGACATCCGCCATAGAGATTTCTCCCGTGGACAACGGGATTCCGTTGATTCTATCGACTTGACTCGCAATTCAGCCAAGCGTGCGGTCAATGTGGATTGCGCTCGTAATCCCGGTGCGGTGGTGAAGGCTTGGGGGGCGAGCGAATACGACTTCTCCGGTTTGCTTGATCCGACCAAAGACTGGATTTCGATGGGGAAGTTCGCCTATACGAAGGTCTGGCGGGCGAATGACCGGGTGAACGAGAAATGGGAAATGGTGGTATTTCAGCATCAGGGCGAAAACGGTTTTGATTGGACGGAACTTGAACGACAGGTAGGAACAGACACATGGACTGTTAGCGACTATCTCCCGTCTGGTTATGGGTGGTGCGGATGGGATAGCAACGGTGTTGCTTACGCCGAAGGATTTGACAAGCGGTGGGGGGTGACGAGAGGCGGTCGGGCACGGTGGCTTGAATACAAAGGGGTATTGCGGGCGGCAATGGGGAATTTTGTCGCCAAAGAAGGCGATCCGAATGAAGGAACAAGCGATTCCTTTCCGATGAGTTGGATGTATGTGAATCGCCATCCAGGACAAGCAACAGACCCCGACGACAACGAAGGTTATTTCAAGATATTCGAC
>SDBU01006698.1_pt1 | contig 13484 bp, 13 predicted proteins | sample 2277071 | NCBI WGS metagenome assembly SDBU01 (sample SAMN10397929, study PRJNA504765) | marine sediment metagenome | isolation source: marine sediment core GS08_GC12, 126 cmbsf | place: Arctic Ocean: Gakkel Ridge, Loki's castle | collected 2008
ATATATTCGTAGCTTAAGTCTGGAGGATTTTACTCAGCGAGCTCTCCCCTTTCTGGACAGTGGTTTGCCCCCTGAGGTGAAGCGCCCACTATCCACTGATTATGTCAGGCAGATTATGCCTCTCATTCAGGAGAGGGCTAGGACTCTAGATCTGAGGGATATGTCCACTTTAACTGAGGGACCTGAACTGGCTGGATTTTTCTTTGTTGATGAGCTTGACTATGATGTCAATTTACTGATTGGCAAGAACATGACCCGGGAGTCAGCTATTAATGCCTTGGAGGTATCCCTGGAGAAACTGGGTAAGTTAGTGGTATTGCGGGAATCAGCCACTATGGTGTTAGAGGGAGAACGGCAAGAACGGCGTCAATTGGAGCCATTTTATACCGAAACCTTGGAGAACCTGCTCAGACCTCTGGCTAAAGAATTGGAGTTGAAAACCGGCCAGCTTTTTGGCGTGCTGAGGATAGCCGTTACTGGCCGTACGGCGGCGCCGCCGTTATTCCAGACGATGGCGGTGCTGGGTAAGGAGCGATGCCTGAAGCGAATTGAAGCCGCCTTAAATAGACTGCATAGATTATCACTTTAACCTTTTTCCCTGACAATCCTCGGAATGCCTGTCACAGAAATTCGCTGCATCAGAACGTACTAAAAAAGAACATGCTATAATTTAATGTAGGGTCGATTAACAGAAGGACCATGGTACGTTTACGCATCTCAAGAGCAGGTGATTGCCTCTAGTGGAGATAGACTGGCTCGAATTATGGCGAGAACTCGCCGCCACCACTGTTGCCCGTGCCCAAAGTAGCGAGTGGGTAAGCAGGTATAAAATCCACTCCCGCCGTAAGACCGGTGAGCGACCTGATCCCCTCCTTGACTTCGTTCTGCAAAACATTAATAGTCGGAGTACTGTTCTGGATATAGGTGCTGGTAATGGTCGCTGGACTATTCCTATCGCCAAGGTAGCCAAGAGTGTCACCGCTGTCGAACCCTCGGATACTATGTTAAATATACTTCGCCAAAATATGGCTGAAGCGAACCTGAATAACATCCAAATTGTACAAGCTCCTTGGGAAGAAGCCGTCGTCGAACCGCACGATATCATCGTTTGCGTTCACGCCATGTATGCCAGCCAGGAATTTGCTGCCTTCATCCGCAAGATGGGCCACCACTCTAAAAAGAGGTGCTATCTTGCCGTGCGCTTACCTTCTCATAATGGCGTCATCTGTGAGCTGTCTCTTTCGATTTACGGGCACCGCCACGATAGCCCCAACGCCGTCATCGCCTATAATGCCCTTTATTCCATGGGTATTTATGCCAATGTGTTAGTAGAAGAGAGTATTCACCCCTGGGTAAACTCTACCTTTGAAGAAGCCTTTGCCAGAGCCAAACGACACCTTCACCTCGAGTCATCCACTACTCACGATGAGCTTATTCGCGATACGCTCGCCCGTCGCTTAACCTACGTAGAAAACCTGTATATATGGCCCGATGGTATGCGCTCCGCTCTCCTCTGGTGGAATCCATCAGTTAAAAATACGACCTGAAGGAGGTTAAGATGCCTATAGCCAAAATTAATGGAGTAAATCTACACTACGAAGTTGCCGGTCAGGGGGAAACAATAGTCTTTCTCCACGGCATGACCGGTAGTACCCAGGACTGGAACAATCAAGTAGCAGCTTTGCCGTCAAAGTACAAGGTTATTACCCAAGATATGCGAGGACATGGCAAGTCGGAGGCACCATCAAAAGAAGAGGAATACTCCATACCAATCTTTGCTAATGATGTATTTGATCTGTTGAAACTGCTAGATATTAAGAAGTGCTGCCTGGGGGGACACTCTATAGGCGGGTTCATTGCTCTAGAGTTTGCTCTAAAGCATCAGGACATGCTAACTGGCTTAGTACTGGTGGATACTTCCAGCGGGCAATTCGCTAGAGACCCGGGCTTTGTCCAGCTAAGGCAAAAACTGGACGAACTGGCACGTTCTCAAGGTATAGAAGCAGCCTTTGAATATGATGCCGCTAACAATCCCCAGAGAATAGAAAGGTTCCAGAAGCATCCCGAACTTAAGGAAGTATCGCGGCGGAAAGTGCTGATGACTTCGGTAGATGGCTACATCTATTGTCCCAGAGCTATCGGAAAATGGGAACCAGTAACATCCAGGCTCTCTGAAATCAAGGTGCCAACTCTTATCTATTGGGGTGATGAGGACATAGGATTCACCGAGGCTGTGCAGACTTTGAAGGAGGGAATCGCTGATTCTGAACTGATAACGGTTAAGGGTGTAGGTCACTCTCCACACGAGGAAGCACCTGATGTCTTTAATGAAGCACTACTGAAGTCCCTGGGTAGGATTAGTTGGTGATCAAATGCTCAAGCAGCAGTAATTTTACGGACAGAAGTATGGAAAGGAACGTTCAGTTGTTTGAACCAGGATACATTTCCCTATACCAGTCTGGAGAGCTGGAACGACGAGCTGAAGCGTTAGAGGCGCGGCTGGCTTCGTGCGATATTTGCCCCAGGGAGTGTGGCGTCAACCGGCTGGAAGGGGAACAAGGATTTTGCCATTCAGCCTATCTGCCCATAGTCTCTGCGGTTTGCGCTCACTATGGAGAGGAGCCGGTCATTTCAGGGAGCAGAGGGTCGGGGGCAATATTCTTTGGCAACTGTAATATGAAGTGTGTTTATTGCCAGAATTATCAGATTAGCCAGAATTGGATAAGGCAGCAATCTAAGGAAACGGATTGTCATACTCTGGCGGAACGCATGCTCTACCTTCAGAATGAACTGGGTTGCCACAACATCAACTTTGTTTCTCCCTCGCACTTTGTCCCCCAGCTGGTTCGGGCGGTAGTGGAGGCAGTGCCTATGGGGCTTCGGCTACCATTGGTCTACAATACCAGTGGCTATGATTCTATTAAGTCCTTGAGAGAACTCGGCGGGATAATAAGTATTTACCTGCCAGACCTGAGATACAGCTCTGATAAATGGGCCAAAAAGTTTTCACAGGCTCCGGACTATGTGACGCATGCCCGTACTGCTATTCAGGAGATGTACCGGCAGGTCGGAGATATAGTGCTGGATGAGGCTGGACTGGCTCAAAGAGGGTTGATTGTGCGCCACCTTATACTGCCCAACGGACTGGCAGGTAGTCAGGACTCACTCACCTGGCTGGCTAGCGAAGTTTCTCCTACAGTTACCGTAAGCATTATGTCTCAGTACTTTCCAGCCCACCGAGCTTCACGGATTCCTTCTCTTTCCAGGACAATCTCATCATCAGAGTATTCAGAGGTGGTTAAATTAGTAGATAGGTTAGGGCTGGAGAATGGCTGGCTACAAGAAATAGGGGCATCAGAGCACTACCTGCCTGATTTCAGGCGCCAAGGCCATCCATTCGATTCAACTGTAGGCAACCTGAGGTGAGGATTTTTATTCTAAACCAGCTTCTTCATCCCCTCCCCATACGGCTCTCTTATTATACCACTTTCAGTAATGATGGCGGTGATGTAACCGTGGGGAGTAACATCAAAGGCGGGGTTGGCAGCATCAATACCTTCGGGGGCGATATTCACACCTTGAATGTGAGTTACTTCTTGTTGGCTTCGTTCCTCAATGGGGATTTCCTTCCCTGAAGCTAAGGAGAGGTCAATAGTGGTGGTAGGGGCAGCGATATAGAAGGGAATGCCGTTCTCTTTCGCCAGCACGGCCAGGGTATAGGTACCAATCTTGTTGGCAGTATCGCCATTAGCCGCAATTCGGTCAGCACCGACAATGACACAGTCAACTTCACCACGGCTGATGAAGTAACCAGCCATGGAGTCGGTGATGAGAGTAACTGGAATATTTGCCTTCTTTAATTCCCAAGCAGTGAGCCGTGCCCCCTGAAGCAGTGGTCGGGTCTCGGTAGCCAAGACCTTTACCGTTTTGCCCTGCTCTTTTGCCCACTTAATTACTCCCAAGGCAGTGCCGTAGCCAACGGTAGCCAGGGGTCCAGTATTACAGTGAGTCAGGATAGTAAAACCATCCTTGATTAACTCGGCACCAAGCTGGCTCAGCTTTCTGGTTGCTTCAGCCTCTTCAGAGTGTATTTTAACTGCTTCTTGAATAAGTGCCGTTTTAATCTGTTCTATCTCTTTACCAGCTTTGGCTACCCCCTGCATTCGCTTAACAGCCCGGAACAGATTTACGGCAGTGGGTCTGGTAGCAGTAATGGTTTGACTTACCTGCTGGAGCTTCTCTAGAAAATCATCTTTTGAGCTAGCTTTGGTTTCTAGGGCACCAAGGGCTATTGCATAGGCTCCAGCTACTCCAATGGCTGGAGCCCCTCTAATTTTCAATTCTGTGATGGCTGAGGCTATAGCCTGATAGCTGGTAAGCTCCAGATAAGCCTCTTCTTGCGGAAGCCTGGTCTGGTCGAGGATTTTCACCCTGTTACCAAGCCATTCAATTGGCGAATAGTTTATCTTTGTCAAACTCACCCCCTTTACCTCTCTCTTTCGAAGGAGACGATTTTATCAACATATCCTGCCCCTAATTATAAACTATTTCCCTTCTTAGTAAAGTTAGCCGGTACTTCTGAATCGGACGAGGTGCACCAATGAACCTCGCCCGAGGTAGGTAGAAAGAAAAAACAATAGCTAAGCCATGAACTTAGAACGGGCATATTGACTACAGCCGTTAAGGACTGTAGAGCTTCTCGAGGCGTTCGACTAAGCGGGGCCGAAGCTGTATTATTAGCCCAGACGTGGGAAAAAGCCGAGAACAGGCTTAATAGCAGCTAAAATGGGAAATCACAGCTCAGAAATTTCGGATAGAGACTTACGTGAGCATTAGCGGTTTGGTGAAAAAACCTAAAAAAGTTTTCTACGGTTGGTGGATACTACTTGCCGGCTTAATCAGCAATATGTTGAGCGGCGGCATGTACACATACGGCTTTAGTGCCTTTTTCTTGCCTATCTGTAATGAATTTGGCTGGAGCAGAGCGGTGATGTCGGCCCCCATCGGCCTCTCAAGACTGGAGGGCAGTCTCCTGGGGCCGGTAGCAGGCTACCTCGTCGACAAGTTTGGGCCAAGGAAGTTAATGTTTATTGGGGTTATCCTAGTAGGTACAGGCTTCGTAGTCCTTAGCCGAATGCAAAGCCTGCCTATGTTCTACTTATCATTCATATTTTTTAAGGGACTTGGTTCCGGACTCGTTGGGGTAGCCATAATGGTGGCGGTGGTGAATTGGTTCAAAAAGAGGCGTGCCCTGGGCCTGGGAATCACACAGGGAGGATACAATGTCGGGGCTATAGCGGTACCAGTGGTAGTCTGGCTCATTGCTACCCGCGGCTGGCGAAACGCCGCCCTTATTATAGGTCTCATCATGTGGACGGTGCAGCTCCCTCTTTCTCTTATCCTAAAGACACAGTCCTGAACCTTACGGCTATTTGCCCGATGGTATAACTAAGCAGGAGGCAAAAGCAGTCGAGACGTCATCCAAAAGGGAGCCCACACTGGCGGAGCAGAATTTCACGCCCCGGCAGGCAGTACGAACCCCAACTTTTTGGTTCATAAACATCGGCTATGCGGCTCGGATGTTAATAACGGCAGCCATTCCGGTCCACCTCATCGCTTTTATACAGGATTTAGGCTACTCGGCAGCAACAGGGGCCAGCATAATGGCCCTTATGGGACTCTGCGCTCTAATCGGCCGGGTAGGGATAGGTTATCTGGGGGACATCTTTTCAAAGAGATATGTTTTTGCCTGTACCTTAGTTGGGCTGGGCATTAGTATGTTCATCCTATCCAGCGCCCAAAGCGTATGGCAGCTCGTCCTCTGGGCAGTGGTTTACGGACCTAGCTATGGAGGAGGAGCACCAGTTATGGGTGCCATGGTCGCCGATTATTACGGGCGAAGGTTCTTCGGAACCATTAACGGGCTTACCCACATCGCTATGACAGTAACAACAGTGTTAGGGCCTGTGCTCGCCGGACATATATTTGATGTCACCGGGAGCTACCGTTTGGCTTTCACTTCTTTTGCAGCGGTCTGCGCTATTGGAGTTGTATCTGCTATCTTGGCGAGACGCCCACGGTTACCAGTCGCGCCTGAGGTACTGCCATAAGGGTAGAAGGAGAGTACTACTTGAAGTAAGGGACAAAAAACTAGGGAAGGTAAGCTTCTCAAACGACCTTTAGTTATACCTGTTCATAGCTGCCGTCAGACCTTCGGTGAGGAGGCAAAGGATAGCTTCACTCGCCCTGGGTATGACCTGGGTAATGGTTTGCTTTTCCGCAAGGGTGAAATCACTAAGCACATAGGCAACAATATCAGTTTCAGCGATTTCAGTTGAGCCTTCAACTGCGGTCGGCCGCCCAATGCCTACCCGAATACGGGGAAAATCCTGGCTACCCAGTTCAGCAGTGATGGACTCAACCCCCCTGTGCCCAGCCGAGCCACCACCCTGGCGAATGCGGATTTTACCCAAAGGAAGGTCAAGGTCATCGTGGATGACGAGGAGATTATCAAGGCTGATATTAAATTTCCTTACCAGCCGGCTAACTGCCTGCCCGCTCTGGTTCATGTAGGTCTGGGGTCTGGCCACCACCACCTTGCTACCCGCCACCCCACCCGAGCCAACTCGGGCTTTTCCCTGCTTTTTATCAAATCGGATGCCCTGTCTCCGGGCTAAATGGTTAATACACATAAAACCTAGGTTATGGCGGTTGTTGGCATAACCTCGCCCCGGATTACCCAAACCAACAATCAACTTCATATCAGGTTTTCCCTTCCAGAAGGCGAAGAAATTCCTCCTCGGCAAGCTGCTTGGTGTCCAAACTCTGGGCATGGGTTAGTTTTGAACCGCCGGGGTCGGCGCCTACTACCAAATAGGTGGTTTGCCGGGTAACATTGTCTTTGCTGGTGCCACCGAGGGCTTTTATCCTTGCCTCAGCCTCTTGCCTGCTGAAGGCTCTCAGCCTGCCGGTGATAACAAACTCCTGCCTGGCCAGAGGTAATTCTTTAGGTTTAACTATTTCTTCTTCTAGCCTAACCCCAGCCTCTCTCAATCTCTCAATAATGTCACGGTTTTCTTTTTGCGTAAAGAAAGCAACTATACTATCAGCAATCTTGGGCCCGACGGTAGGGACAGATATGAGTTCCTCTCTCGAGGCGTTAGCCAGCTTACCAATGCTGCCAAAGTATTTAGCCAGAGTTTGAGCCATCTCTGCGCCGACATGACGTATGCCCAGGGCAAAGATAACTCTGGCAAGTGGCGCCTCTTTGCTTTTTTCGATAGAGCTCAGGATATTCTCAGCACTCTTCTCTCCCATCTTGTCAAATCGGACAATATCTTCCTTTCTGAGCTCGTACAAATCAGCTACATCCTTGACCAGTCCGCCCTCAAAGAATGTAGCAGTTGAACTTTCGCCTATCCCCCTGATATCCATAGCTCCTCGGGAAACGAAGTGCTCAATCCGTTGTTGAACCTGGGCAGGACAGGCAGCATTAGAGCAGTAATACATAACTTCACCTTCGGGTTTAACCACTTTTGCCCCACACTCTGGGCATACCGGGCGATGCTCCTCTTTATCAAATATCTTTTCCAAGAGACTGAATTCCCTTTCCTGCCCACTACGCCTGCTTACTATCGGTCCAACTACCTCAGGTATCACTTCACCTGCCCTCTGGATAATAACGGTATCGCCTTCACGGATGTCTTTGCGCCTGATGTCATCTTCATTATGCAGGGCTGCCTGTCTGATAGTTACTCCCCCCACTGACACTGGTTCCAAGACAGCATAGGGATTAAGCGTACCGGTTCTGCCGACACTAACCCTAATTTCTTTTAGCTGGGTGGTGCCCTGAATAGCCGGGAACTTATAGGCTATAGCCCACCTGGGTTCATGACCGATACTGCCCAGTCGTTCCTGAAGGACGAGCGAATCTACTTTCACTACAATGCCATCGGCTTCATAGGGTAGGCTCTCCTTCTTCTCCACCCAAGTACGGTAATACTCCTCAACCTGGTCAATGCTGGTAAGCAAGGTATTATTAGGGTTTACCTTAAAGCCTAAGGACTTGAGATACTCCATAGTTTCCCAGTGGGTTTCTGGAGTTGCCTTACCTTCAGCATAACCCAGTGCGTAAATGTAGATATCCAGCGGGCGCTTAGCCGTGATACGTGGGTCAAGCTGACGCACTGAGCCAGCAGCCGCATTCCGGGGGTTAGCAAACAGGGGCAGCCCTTCTGCTGCTCGCTCCTCATTTAGCTTATGGAAGCCGACTTTGGGTAGGAAAACCTCACCCCGCACCTCAAACCTGGACGGTGTCTCTTTAACTACCGACAGGGGTATGCTTCTGATAGTCCTTAAGTTCTGGGTAATATTTTCACCCCGAAAGCCATCACCACGGGTAGCTCCAGTAGTTAGTTGACCGTTGACATAAGTCAAGGCTACAGCTAGTCCATCAATCTTATGCTCGCAGGTAAAGTTAAATTGCTGTTCGGCTAACAGCTTTGAGGTGCGAGTATACCAAGCCAATAGATCGTCTTTGGAGAAGGCATTGCCTAAGGACAACAAAGGTAGGGGGTGTTCCACCACACCGAAGGCTTCTATCGGAGCCGCTCCCACTCGCTGGGTGGGTGAGTCCGAGGTCAGGAACTGGGGGTATTTCTCCTCCAGTTGCTTCAGCTCCCTCATTAACTCATCATATTCGGCATCGCTAATCTCAGGGCTATCCAGCACATAATAGCGATAATTATGATAGTTAATTTGAGCCCTTAGTCGCTCTATTCTCCCCTCTACTTTGTCTAGTTCCATCATGCCAGGCAAATACCACTAGGTATGACATAATTATAACACAGTCTATAGCCTGTGTGCTCGTGCATATGATTAGTGAGACATGACCTCTTTCTCGGATATTCTTGTCCCCTGCTCCAGGAATTACTCCAATTATTATTCTCATAGTAACACTATTATAGTGTCACCTATCTATCTGAACGCGAGCAGCTGCTGATAGGGGATAGATCGGTTAGGTTGATTAACAATTCTAGCTTGACGCTGCAGCGCCCGCTTGCTACACTGCCAAAGTAGACTCTCCAGGCAAGGCTATTGGTGTTTTAAGGAATAATCACTAAGGAGAAATATGTCTCCGGAAGAACTTCTCAGTTTTGAGCTTTCTGATGTCTTGTGGGTGCTTGGCATGGCTGCTGCACCTATATCTGAACTCCGAGGCGCAATACCTTTGGCTATAATAAAATATCACTTCCCGTGGTATTACGCCTTTCTGGTAGCCATTATTGGTAATTTATTGCCGGTACCCCTCATCCTGCTATTTCTTGACACGGTTTCACGACTGCTAAGCAAAGTAAGCCTTTTCGAGCGGATGTTAACCTGGCTCTTTGAGCGCACCAGACGGAGGGGAAGAATTGTCGGAAGATATGAGCGAATTGGTCTGGCGCTATTTGTTGCCATTCCCCTGCCGGTTACCGGCGCCTGGACTGGCTCAGTGATTGCCGTTCTTTTTGGACTAAAATTCAAGCATGCCTTCTTTTCTATCCTCGTCGGAGTATTAATTGCCGGCATAATTGTTACCTGCGGAACTCTCCTCGGCTGGACTATGTTTAGCATGTTGAAAGCCTGAGGGGGGAATGCCGGAACATCACACCTGTGAAGGAAGCAAGGGTCACTGCCTTGACCCTCTCCTTCAACTCATGCTAAATTTGAATGGTTAACAACCCGTCCCTGTAGCTCAGCTGGACAGAGCGGCTGCCTTACCTAATATTATTGGTTGATTTCGTCGCTTAATCCTTTGGTTTTCGTCTCAGCACTATAACGATCCCACCAAGAATAAGAAGGCCACCTATTATCTCATTGGCTGTTGGTATCTCACCAATTCTTGGGATAAGCCATCCTAGTATGGTAGCCCCGACCGGTTCGCCAAGAATGGCCACCGAAACAAAGGTCACCGGCATTAAGCGCACAGCCAGATTCAAACACGAGTGACCGATAAGCTGTGGTACGAGTGCCAGCAGAATTAACATCACGTATGTCATAGGTGAATAGCCGAAAAGGCTGTGACCGAAGAGCATAGTCGTTATCAGTAACATTACGGCGGCACAAGTATAGATAATGGTGAGGTAATTGAGAATACTAATACGTGCTCTAAGCTGGCCGCCAATAATGAGATAAGCACCCATCGCGAAGCCGGCGATTAAAGCTAACAAGTCACCCAGGATAGCCCGTGAACCAAAAGTAAAACCACCGTAGTTGATAAATATAACCCCTATTAGGGCAACTACAATGCCACTTATTGTTAGTTTGCTTAATCTCTCGCCCCACAGAAAATACGAGATTATAGCAACAAAGGCAGGATGGGAAGTTACTAGAATAACCGAGCTAGCGATGGATGTATAATTGAGTGATGTTATCCACAGCCCGAAATGTAGTGCTATGAATACGCTTGAGAGCAATATCAAGAGCATGTCATGCTTGGATAATCTGTTGAGACCCTTCATAGATTTTATTGAAGCAATAGGGATTAATATGACAGAGGCTATAGTCAAGCGGTAGGTTGCAATGACTAAAGGCGGCGCATCAGCCAAACGAATGAAAATAGCTGCGAAAGAAACAGACAGCACACCTACAAACAGAGTTAGGTATGGTTTCACTCTGATTACTGCCCTCAATTAACTATTGATTTTCATATTAATAGCGGAATATTACTTGTCCGAAGGGTCCCAACAGGTGTTAGGATACGATAAACCGTTCAACTTTGCCAATATTATATCCGGAACCGAGTCAGATTGTGCAAACCAAGCACACAAAGGAGCTACCCATTCGCCTATGTTGGTTAGCTAATATCAATGGACTCAGGATTTGCTTTGGCGTATAATTACTGCCAACATTAGTTAAAGATATAGGAGGGAGCCATGGAGAAGAGACTCTATCGCAGTCGAAGTAACCGAATGATATGGGGGGTGTGTGGTGGTCTGGCAGAGTACTTTGATATAGACCCCACCATTGTCAGAATAATCGCAGTATTACTAGTATTTGCCAATGGGTTAGGCATCTTAGCCTATGTAATTTTGGCGATAGTTGTTCCCCTGGAAAGCTCAGAGGCTGCCGAACCCAAAGAGGTAATTAAGGAAAATGTGGAGGAAATAAAGAAAACGGCTAGCCAGCTAGGTGATGAAATCCGTTCCACTTTTGCCAGGGAAGAAGGCACATCAGAAGAGACAGCTAAAGCCCGACACCGTAGCCGTAATATCCTTGGCATCATCCTTATTGTTATCGGTATCCTTTTCTTATTAGCCAGTTTTAATCTTTTTTGGTGGTTTCGTTGGGCCTATCTCTGGCCTCTTATTCTTGTCGCCATTGGCCTGCTAATAATACTAGGTGCCAGGAGAAAATAGCTATGTCTGAGCAACGGCGGCAGAGAGAACACTACATCCCGATATGGGGTATCTTCCTGCTATTTCTGGGAATAGTATTCCTCCTCCAGAGCTTAAATACCCTCCCTTGGGGTCTCTGGGGAACCCTGTGGCGCTTCTGGCCAGTATTGGTAATTATTGGTGGACTTGGTATCCTACTCAGGCGCTTTAATGTCTGGTTGATTAGCTTGCTAATCTTAGCCATACTTGGCGCTTGTCTTGGTATAGCCATCTGGCAATATGGGCCATCTTTATCGGTAGGGCAAACCACCAGAAGCTATTCAGAGCCATTGGGCAGTTTGGAACAGGCCCAAATTGAGATAGATTTCGCTGCGGGAAGCCTAACTGTGAGTAGTCTTCCGTCTGGTTCGCTCAATTTCGTGGAAGTAGACTCTAAGGTGAGGAACAGGAATACAGGTATGAGAGTGGACTTCCAGCACCAGGGCAGCGAAGGCAGACTTTATCTGAGCAGAGAGGGAGTAGTTGGCTGGCCGTTCTGGGACGGAGGCGAGAATAGGTGGCAGGTCAGGTTTATCAGAAATATACCTTTAACTATTAATATTAAATCAGCAACAAGCGATGTAGTCCTTGATTTGAGCGAGCTTCAGATAACCGAACTTCGAATGGACGTAGATCTAGGTAACTACACGCTGAAAATGCCTTCTTCGGCTGGCACCATCCATGCTTATATCAATGCTGATTTGGCTAACCTGGAGGTGATTATTCCTGATGGAGTAGCTGCTAAGCTCAAGACAGATGTTGACTTGGGTTACCTCAGAGTGGATGAGACTCGCTTCCCAAGAAAGGGCAATTATTACGTATCCCGCGATTTTGAGAGTGCCGAAAACCGGATAGAACTAGAGCTAGATTGCTCTCTAGGCAGAGTGCAGTTGAAATAAACAGAGATAACTACTATTACGATCGGGACTGACGTATTTTACTAGTTTGGTGAGGAGGCTGAGTGTAACACCAGTGTGGAGGTGGTAAGCTCAATCAGTTCGCTAGGCTCACCATCACAATCAGGATTATCAACTATAGCGTTTAGGCTAACAAGTTGGTGATACTTTAGGCAATTGGAGTATAAGAGTTCTTCACGGCACTTGCGTCTTTGCTCTTTGCTATAGTTCCCGCAGTCAAGCCACGTGGTAAACCGTCTTAACTTGTACCCAATATTCACTAACTTGATAACTTGCTACCCGCATAGGTCCCGCTTCGGTTAGTGACTTACCTGTTAGCTGATACTTCTCTTTGACCTTTGCCATGTTCCAGCATTATGTCGTGAAGCCAATCCTTTCTATCCTCAAACGGGATATGTCGGCGTGCTCTTTACTACCGTTTGATCTAGATTTGACAGTTGCCGGTCAACACGCTATGTTAGAGGACAGAACGACAGCTACCAACCTTATGCTACGTCAAGTTATATCCGTTCTAATTAGTGTGAGATCTGGCAGGGGAAAAGTGGAACCCGGGTTAAGTGCCACAATTAACCAGAAAAAGGAACCCTTAGGCAGAATAGTGCCTGTTCTGCCTAAGATTAAGACTGACCCACAAACGTATCGTGTAGGATGTCCCACTGGCCCCGATTTCTTAAGGGTGAGCCAGTGTTGAGATAGCATATATTCAAGTAAAGGAGGAACAACTATGCGCAACATCGAGCTAAATCTGGAAGGTGTCACCGTGGTGGCACGACTCCTTGAAAAGGAAGCCCCCAAGACCTGCCAGGCCCTATGGTCCATTCTGCCCTTTGAGGATATGGTTATACACTCCCAGTGGTCAGGAGGTAGGCTACACACGACCAGTCACCCCAAGCTGAGCCTTGACGCCAGCCACTATCCCCTAGTAGAGAACCCCAGCTCCTACCAGTTCCCGGGAGATGTGGTGGTCTCCCCCTTCACCGGTGAGCTTACCGTCTGCTATGCCCCAGGCCAGTTCCGCTGGATGGGCCAGACATTGGTCATGACCAGAATCGCAGTCATCGAAGGAGACATGAGCGATTTTGCCAGAAAGATAGAGCGTTTGCAGTGGGAGGGAACCAAGAAGCTGACTATCCGCAGCGGTACCAAGGAA
>SDBU01006699.1_pt1 | contig 13483 bp, 11 predicted proteins | sample 2277071 | NCBI WGS metagenome assembly SDBU01 (sample SAMN10397929, study PRJNA504765) | marine sediment metagenome | isolation source: marine sediment core GS08_GC12, 126 cmbsf | place: Arctic Ocean: Gakkel Ridge, Loki's castle | collected 2008
ACAATGTTATAAAATACATAATTTAGCCTTCTAAAATCTGTTTAAGCAGTCAAAACCTGTTAATTGTATGTTTTAGAGGGCTTGTTCAGAGTTTCCCTAAATGCAAACAGCTATAATGGTTTAGAAATCGAAAGGAGGAAAATATGCCGAGTTATGTAATTATGGAGAAATGTGATGGTTGTAAAGGGCAAGACAAAACTGCCTGCCAGTATATCTGCCCCAATGACCTCCTGGTGTTGAATCCAGAGACCATGAAGGCGTACAACCGAGACCCAGCGATGTGCTGGGAGTGTATGTGCTGTGTCAAGAATTGCCCTCAGCAGGCTATGGCGGTCAGGGGTTATGCTGATTTCATACCTATGGGTGCAAGCGTTACACCCCTTAGGGGAACGGAAGACATCTTGTGGACTGTCAAGTTCAGAAACCAGACGCTTAAGCGATTTAAGTTCCCCATCAGGACCACTCCAGAAGGCTCCGCTGTGCCTGACGGAGGATTCAAGACTTCCCCGGAAGCAGAAGACCTCAAGAGCCCACTGTTGTTTACCGAGCCCGAGTCATTGCATGTCCCTCAGCTTCCGACACTAAAAAAGAAATAGAATGGAGGTGAAAAGATGGCAACGTTTGAAACCGTTGAAGTAACGACTGATTTGCTGATTATCGGTGGTGGTATGGCCGCCTGTGGGGCTGCTCTTGAGGCGGCTCACTGGGCGAAGAAACATAACCTCAAGGTGACCGTAGTGGACAAGGCAGCCATGGATAGGAGTGGTGCTGTTGCCATGGGACTTTCCGCCCTTAACCAGTATGTGGGACTGAAGGCTAAGGGAAGGACCCCTGAGGACTATGTTCATTACGTCAGAAATGACCTCATGGGCATTGCCAGGGATGATCTGGTCTATGACATTGCCCGGCATGTGGATGGCACCGTCCATCTGCTTGAAAAATGGGGTTTGCCTATCTGGACGGATGCCGAGGGTAATTACGTATTTGAAGGTCCCTGGCAGCTCATGATAAATGGTGAGTCCTACAAGGTCATCGTTGCCGAAGTAACAAAGAACGCCCTGGCCGAATTGGGCGAAAATGGCAGCTATTACGAGAGGGTGTTTATCACGGAGCCCTTGATGGACGGGGACCGGGTCGCTGGGGCTGTAGGTTTTAGTGTCCGAGAAAACAAGTTTTACGTGTTCAAGGCGAAGGCGGTAATGGCTGCCATGGGTGGAGCGGTTCATGTATTCAGGCCCCGTTCAACCGGCGAGGGTATAGGAAGGTCCTGGTACCCACCGTTCAACACCGGCTCCAGCGCCTACTTCACATTGAAGGCTGGGGCTGAGATGACCTGTCAGGAAGTCCGCTTCATACCCGTTCGGTTCAAGGATGCCTATGGCCCGGTTGGAGCCTGGTTCCTCCTCTTCAAGTCCAGAGCAACTACCGCCCTGGGTGGCGACTATATGGTAGAGAGAAAACCGGAGTTGGAGAATTGGGCCCCCTATGGATTGGTAAAGCCTGTCCCTGCCAACCTGAGAAACTACCTGATGATGCTGGATCAGAGGGAAGGCAAGGGCCCGGCGTACATGAGAACGGAAGAGGCCATGCAGAAAATCATAGCCTCCGCAACCGATGAGAAGGAGAGGAAGAAGAAGCTACGGGAAGTAGAGTCCGAGGCATGGGAAGATTTCCTGGATATGACCATCTCTCAGGCTCTCCTCTGGGCGGGCTCCAATATTGCCCCTGAAGAGAAAGCCTCAGAGATTCAGGCCTGCGAGCCCTACTTCATCGGCTCCCACTCAGGTGCGTCAGGTGCCTGGTTAAGCGGCCCTGAGGATCTCCAGACTGAAGAATCAAAGAAGGAATACTTCTGGGGCTACAACGGCATGTCAACGGTTAAGGGTCTCTTCTGTGCCGGCGATGCCTCCGGAGCTTCCAGTCACAAATTCTCAGATGGTTCCCATACTGAAGGGCGAATTCACGCCAAGGCAGCTCTGGCCTACATCGCTGACAATCCTGAGCAGCCTAAGGTGGATGGCGGCCAAGTCGAGGAACTCAAGACCCAAATCCTCCAGCCTTTGGACACCTTCGAGCAGTTTAAGGGCCTGACAGATAATCCAGACATCAATGAGAATTATATGCGGCCCAAGCAGTTCATGTTCCGGCTCCAGAAACTCATGGATGAATATGCCGGTGGGGCTTCAACCATGTTTATGACCAACAAACCTTCCCTGGAAGCGGGCCTTGAGCTTATTCAACTCTTGAAGGAGGATTCAGAGAAGCTGGCTGCCGAGGATCTCAACGAGCTGATGAGATGCTGGGAGAACGTACACCGAATGTGGCAGGCAGAGTCCCATATAAGAAGCGTCCTCTTTCGCGAGGAGACCAGATGGCCGGGTTACTACTACCGGGCGGATATGCCGAAAATGGATGAGAAATGGGAGTGCTTCGTCAACTGTAAGTGGGATCCCAAAACAGGCAACTGGGATGTGTTCAAGCGAGATATCATCCGGATAGTTGAGTAACGTTATGGGACTAGAGACAAGGGTTGGGACCCTATAAATATAATGGGACCCCAGATACCGCTAGTAGTGTCTGGGGTCTCTTGGTGAGAAAATGCCACAAAGTTGGGAAGAAACCTTATCACGAGAATATCCGACGCTTTCTCTGGAGAGCAAGTTTAGATTTTCCTGTCACAAAGGGCTGTCATGCTTTACCAAATGTTGTCGCGATGTGAACATTTTCCTTACACCTTATGACGTTCTCCGCATGAAAAATGCACTGAGTCTTTCTTCCGAGGAATTCTTGGAGAAGTACACTATTCCTCTGCTTCTGAAGGAGCAAAAACTACGGCTAGTGGTGCTAACAATGAGGGAGGACGAGAACAAAACCTGTCCCTTTGCTACTGCAGAAGGATGTATGATATACCAAGACCGGCCATGGCCTTGCCGCATGTACCCTTTAGGGATGGGCTCTCCCATGAAGGTAGGAGATGAAGAGGACTTCTATTTCATTGCCGAGAAGAGCTTCCCCTGTTTGGGCTTCGAGCAGGACAAGGAATGGACGGTTGGCGAATGGTTGACGAATCAGGGTGCCGACGTTTACAATATTAAGTCTAGGCCGTATAAGGAAATTACCTCACACCGGTTTTTCCGGGATGGAAAGGAACTTGGGCCTTCAAAGGATCAAATGTTCTATATGGCATTTTATGACCTTGACCGATTCCGAAGACACCTTTTTGAGGGCAAGTTCTTCAACCTTTTTGATGTAGAGAAAGAGGTCATTGAACGGATAAGAACAGACGACGAGGAGCTGTTGGAATTTGGAGCTAAGTGGTTGAAGTTCAGTTTATTTGGAGAAAATACTATTGGCGTTAAAGGTGAGGTACTGGAGGAAAAACAGAAGGAGCTGGATAGGATAAGGGGGGATTTATGAAGGTAGCAGATTCCAAAGCTATTCTCGTTATCGGAGGGGGGATCAGTGGCATAACAGTGGCAGTTGAAGCTGCCGAAGTAGGCTATGACGTGTTCTTGATAGAGAAGAATCCGTATCTGGGTGGCAGAGTAAGCCGGGCGAATCAATATTTCCCCAAACTCTGCTCCCCTTATTGTGGGCTTGAAATAAACTTCAAGAGGATTAAAGCAAATCCCAGGATTAAGGTCTTTACCCTTGCCGAAGCAGAGAGTATATCAGGCAAAGAGGGGAATTACGATGTGGCCGTTAGGTTGACCCCTCGTCTGGTTAATGATAATTGTACCGCCTGCGGCAAGTGTGCTGATGTTTGTCCGGTGGAAAGACCCAACGATTTTAACCTTGGATTGGATAACACCAAGGCTATTTATCTACCCCACGCGATGGCCTTTCCCATGAAATATGTAATTGATACCAAGGTTTGCTTGGGTGTTGAATGTTCTAAATGTGTTTCTGCTTGCCAATACAATGCTATTGACCTGGGAATGACAACACAGAAGCTGGACATGAATGTTGGGTCGGTTGTTGTGGCCACTGGTTGGGAGCCATACGATGCTACCAAGATTGATAACCTGGGCTTTGGTAAGTATCCAAACGTGATAACTAATGTAATGATGGAAAGACTAGCGGCTACCAGCGGGCCAACCGGTGGCAAGATAGTCCGGCCTTCCGACGGGAAAGAGGTAAACAGTATCGCCTTTGTGCAGTGCGCCGGGTCCAGGGATGAGAATTATCTCCCCTACTGTTCCGCTGTATGTTGCCCGGGTTCTCTGAAACAGGTAACCTATGTCAAGGAACAGAACCCTGATGCCAAGATTTTTATTTTCTATATTGATATACGCACCCCCGGCATACTGGAAGAGTTCTACCTTAGAGTCCAAGGCTATGAGGGTCTCTCTTTGGTAAAGGGGAAGGTGGCCAAGATAGAAGAAGACCCGCAAACAAGGGACTTGACCGTGGAAGCTGATGACACCGCCTCAGGCAATAAAGCTAGAGAAAAGGTTGAGATGGTGGTTCTGGCAACTGGCATAGTTCCCAGCACTGTGGAAGCGAAGATAGCCGCCGACATAACCTATGATGACTATGGGTTTATAGCTTCCGAAGAGCCCGGGATTTATGCTGCTGGCTGCTCGAAGAGGCCAGCCGACGTTGCCACGTCGGTTCAGGATGCTACCGGAGTAGCGCTAAAGGCAATACAGTCTATTGTAAAGGGAGGGGCAAATGGATAAGAAGCTCGCTGTCTATATCTGCGGTGGCTGCGGGATTGGGGATTGCCTCGACCTGGATAAGTTGTCCGCAGTGGCCACCAAGGAATACAAGATAGGGATATGTAAGACTCATCCATTCCTATGTGGTGAAGAAGGCGCCCAGCTTATGAGAAAGGACATAGAGGAGGGCGTCAATACGATAGTCATAGCCGCCTGCTCCCCCCGAGTTAATTATGATGTCTTCTCTTATGATCCTTCCGTTGTTCTCGAAAGGGTGAACCTGAGGGAGCAAGTCATCTGGTCTCATCCTCCCAACGACGAAGACACCCAGATGCTGGCTGAGGACAACCTGAGGATGGGTATCGCCAAGGCGCAAAAGGTTTCACCTCTCGAACCTTTCCTGGAGGAGATTGACAAAACCATACTGGTAGTTGGTGGGGGAATAACGGGGATGACTTCAGCCCTTGAAGCGGCCAAGGCTGGATATGAGGTTTGCCTTATAGAAAGGAGTCCCTCCCTGGGTGGCTGGATGGCCAAACTACACAAACAATATCCAAAACACCCCCCTTATCGGGAGCTGGAAGACGCAGGGGTTGAAGCCAAAATCAAGGAGATAGAAGACAATCAGGGAATAAAGGTTTATACCGGGGCGGAGATAGAGAAGATTAAAGGGGCTCCGGGGATGTTTGATGTTTCCCTGAGACAGAATGGAAGCCAAACCACCTTGAGGATTGGTTCAATTATCCAAGCTACCGGGTTCAAGCCCTATGATGCTAACAAATTGGAGTACCTGGGCTATGGTAAATATCCCGATGTAATCACCAACCTCCAGATGGAGGAACTGGCACGAAATGGCAGGATTATACGTCCCTCTGATGGGAAAGAAGTGGAAAGTGTAGCCTTCATCCAGTGCGCTGGTCAGAGGGATGAGAATCATCTGCTCTATTGCTCCTCTATTTGTTGCCTCACATCCCTGAAGCAGGCTCTATATGTGAGGGAGCAGAATCAGGACTCAAAGGTCTATATATTCTATAAGGATATGCGAACCCCGGCTCAGTATGAGGACTTCTATAGAAGGGTCCAGGAGGAGAAAGCGGTCTTCTTCACCAAAGGAGAAGTAAGAGGCATTTCAGAGGATGGGGGAGGGAGTCTGGTTGTGGAGGTTGATAATACACTACTGGGTGAGAAGATTGGAGTGAAGGCTGATCTCGTTGTTCTCGCTACGGGTATGGTTCCAACCACCATGCCGGAAGCGCAACAGAGGGTGATAGCAGAAGCGGAGTCTACTACAGTAGAGACAGAGAAGGTTGTTGAGCGCGCCCCGGATTCAGGATTCTATGGGGCCCCTATTCTCCACCTTGAATACCGTCAGGGTCCGGAACTGCCCACCCTGAAGTATGGATTTCCTGATTCTCACTTTATCTGCTTCCCCTATGAAACCCGGAGAACAGGAATCTATGCTGCTGGCTGTGTAAGGCAACCTGCGGATATTGCTGCCTGTATGGAGGATGCGGCTGGTGCTGCCCTTAAGGCTATTCAGTGTGTTGAGCTCAGTTCAAAAGGGGAGGCGGTGCATCCAAGGGCAGGAGACATAAGCTATCCAGATTTGTTCATGCAAAGGTGTACTCAGTGTAAGAGATGTACTGAGGAATGCCCCTTTGGTATGTACAATGAAGACGAGAAGTTTAACCCTCTGCCCAATCCAACCCGATGCCGAAGATGTGCTATCTGTATGGGTTCATGTCCGGAACGAATCATCTCGTTTAAGGATTATTCGGTTGATATTCTCGGCTCCATGATTAAGGCGATAGAAGTGCCCGAAGAGGATGAAGAAAAGCCGAGGGTGGTGGCCTTTCTCTGCGAGAATGATGCTTACCCTGCCCTTGACATGGCGGGTATTAATCGTCTCACCTATAATCCATACGTAAGGGTCATTCCGGTGCGGTGCCTTGGTTCAGTGAATATTGTCTGGATTGCTGATGCTCTCTCCAAAGGCATTGACGGCATACTAATGATAGGCTGCAAATACGGTGATGATTACCAGTGCCACTTTGTGAAAGGTAGCGAGCTAGCGAATTACAGGATGGAGAAAGTCCAGGAGACATTAACAAGGCTTGTACTTGAGTCGGAAAGGATTCAGGTGGTTCAGCTTTCAATACCCGAATATGACAAACTACCTCAAATCTTCGACGATTTCCTGAAAGAGATAGAAAGGATTGGGCCTAACCCTTACAAGAGCCTTTAGCAAATATGGAAGATAGATATTTCGTCGAACCCGATACCCAATTTATCAAAGAGGTGATTGACCTAGGCGGCGAATCACTCAAAAAGTGTTTCCAGTGCGGTACCTGCTCGGTGGTCTGTTCCCTATCTCCCAGCGAAAAACCTTTCCCCAGGAAAGAAATGATATGGGCTCAGTGGGGATTGAAGGACAGACTGCTAAAGGACCCCGATGTGTGGCTGTGCCATCAGTGCACTGACTGCTCCACCAATTGTCCTCGAGGTGCCAAACCGGGAGATGTCCTGGCGGCTATAAGAAATTATTCAATCGTGCATTTTGCCCTGCCAAGCTTTTTGGCAAAACACGTTTCCAGGCTCACGTACCTCCTTCTTATGCTGCCCATCCTCGTTTTGGTGTGGTTCCTGCCAATCAGTTACGTCCCGATTACATTTATTATAGTCGGTAGCTTGGCATTTATTGTCGCCCTAGTCGGGATGGGGAGGTTCTGGAAAAACATCAACGAATTTGAAAGTAAACCAGCCTCGGTGCCGACAGGTTCTGGGGGCATTGTTGAGCCGGTAGCGCAAACTAAGAAGGGCTTTTTTACGAGCTTTGTATCGTCTCTGGTTGAGATATTAAAACACAGCAAGTTCAACCGATGTGAGGCAAACAGGGGCAGCCGTTATCCCCATTTGTTGACATTGTACGGATTCATCCTAGTTGCTATTTCACATTTTGCCGATCAACTCTATCCAATAGCCGGGGCAGAGCTGTTGCCATCTCCTCTGACTGACCCATTTAAGATTGTGGGGAATATCGGCGCTCTGGCACTTTTCGTCGGCCTGACGCTCATTATTTACCGACGGTTCTTCAAAAAGGATAAGGTGGGGAAGGCAACCTATTTTGACTGGTTCTTTGTAGTGTTGGCTTACCTTATCACCATAACTGGAATTGCCACGGAATTGTCAAGAATTGCTGGGGCAATAGCTTTGCTTCACTGGCTTTACTTGGCCCACCTGGTGCTTCCTTTGACTTTGTTAGCCTATGCCCCGTTCTCCAAATTGGCCCACCTGCTTTACCGAACCTTGGCCATGACCTATGCCAAGCAGATAGGAAGAGAAGTGGAAAGCGAGGTTCCTGTGGTGAGGACGGCCCCCTAAGAGGGTCTTTTTCAATCAGCAGTCATCTAACCGGGGGCTACAGGCAGACTATGAAGATATTGGCTGAGGACAGCCTCTCGTCCTTCTAGACCAGTATCTCCTCCTTAACTGAGATAGCTATCTTGTACAGGATAGTGAGTATCAAGAATCCCAGTGCCCAGACGCCGAGGGTAATTAACACTTCAGGCACCGTAGGCCAATACTCAAATACTTCACCCGTAGGCGAGGGGATAAACCCGGGAATAATCAGGCCAAGCCCCTTATCTATCCACATGGAAACAAATACCGCCCCACAGGCTACTACCAGAGTATCCGTGCGCTGACGCGTGGTGGGATTGATTAATAGGACGATGGCCAAAAGGGCAAGTACGACAGAAGTCCACATCCAGGGCATCAGTGTTGCTTTCCCATCCAGGCCAAAGAACAGATACTGAAAGTGTATCATATGCTCCGGTATCTTGCTGTAAAAGACGGAAAATATCTCGACGAGCAAGAAGAACATCGTGATAATCACGGCATAGGTAACAATCTGGGCCAGCTTTTGTAGTGCCACTTTACCCGGGTCAAATTTGGTAAACCTCTTGAGGATAAGGCCCAATATTATAAGGAGGGCAGGCCCGGAGGCAAAGGCTGAGGCAAGGAAGCGGGGGGCTAAAAGGGCGGTAAGCCAGAAAGGCTTGGCGACAAGACCGGAGTAGATAAAAGCGGTAACCGTGTGAATACTGACTGCCCACGGGATAGAAAGAAAGATTAGCGGTTTTACCCAAGCCGGCGGTGCTTGTGATTTATGCTCTGCATTCAAGCTGGTCCCGGCAATTACCGCGTTAATCACGAGGTAACCCGACAAGGCAATCACATCCCAGAATAGGAGCGAATTGGGAGAGGGGTAAAGCATCAGGTTAATCATCCGGGTCGGCTGCCCCAGGTCTATAATGACGAACAATACGGACATCGTCACCGCGGCCACAGCCAAAAACTCTCCTAAGGCGGTAATCCGCCCAAACTCCTTGAAGTTATGCAGGTAATAAGGCAGGACTACCATAACCGCTGAAGCCGCTACACCCACAAAGAAGGTGAAATTGGCGATATAAAGACCCCACGAAACGTCCCGGCTCATACCGGTTATTCCCAGGCCGTAGATCCATTGCAGAAGGTAGAAAACAAGACCAACGCCGGTGATAACGAGCAACAGGGCTATCCATGCCCGATATGTTCGACTGCCAACAAACGCCTTTTTGAACATGCTGCCTCACACTAGATAATAAACTTGGGGCTGGGTACCAAGGCCAGGTTTACGGCGAATGGTGTGATGTGAACGGAGAATTTCTCTAACTTCTGAGTCGGGGTCCTCAAGGTCACCAAAAAACAGTACCTTACTCTGGCACGCCTCCACGCACGCTGGAATAAGACCCTGGGCCAACCTCTCCCGACAGAAGTTGCACTTCTCCACAACCCCTCTAGTCCTTGTCGGAAAGTCTGGGTTTTCCTCGTTAATAAAGGGGTGGGGGTCTCTCCAGTTAAAACTTCTGGCTCCATAGGGGCAGGCGGCCATACAGTATCGGCACCCGATACATCGATGGTAGTCCATCATGACGATCCCGTCTTCCCTCTTCCATGTGGCTTGCGTGGGGCAGACACTCACGCAAGGGGGGGTATCACATTGATTACAGAGAACGGTGACGGGTATGCCTTTCAAACCCTCTTCCGTGAATTCGTGTTCCTCCTCCGGGAATGCTCCCTCATATGGAACCTGCCATATCCATTTGATTTCGTCCTTGGGATTGCCAAAATCAGGCACATTATGTAGACGATGGCAGGCATCTATGCAGTCTCGGCATCCATCTTCTGTCGAGCATGCCTTGGGGTTGATAACCATGGCCCACCTTTTCCCTACCAAGGCTTCTTCTGATGGTTTGGTCTCGGGCAGTCTCAGACTGGAGAGCGAATGAAAGCCTGGCCTGGCGACAGCCCCCAATGCAGCGAGTCCGCCTATCTTCAGGAATGCTCTTCTGTCGATCTTCATCTATTGATCCCCTTCGGGCAGGCGATGACAATTCCAGCAGTTGGGTTGTACCGCCACATAGCTGTGGCATTGGTCGCAAAACTCAGCTTTGTTTGAATGACAGTCCAGGCAGGTGCCGGTAAGACTCATATTGTACTCTTCTCCGTCGCTAGCCACATAAATGCTATCACCGTCGCGAACAACTGATTTCTTCCAGTCGTTTAACAGGTCCCTGTGGCTATCCCTCTGCTCTTTCACGGACAACACGCACTGTTCCTCTTCGGTAACGATCTTTTCTTCAGCTACATAGGCTGCTTCCCCGGTGCCGTGACAGGATTGACAGAGGGTGGAACTGGAAGTGGCAAAGCTGGCGGAGTAATCGGAAGCGGCACAGCCGCCCAGGCTGAGGATTGACACTGATATTACCGACACTATGACCAGAGCGGGGATGAGCCGTCCGCAGCGCCAGGGTCTACATATCTGGCCCACTAGCGTACTCGGTCGGCGCCAGGAGGCACTAGTTCTGGTGATTCGGTAAAATAAAGAAGGTCGCATCTTTGGTCGTCGCCTATTATACCATAGACCATACATCGATTTCTAGAGGCAATTTCTTAGTTTATAGCTGCCTTGGCACATCGGTCTGGGTACATGGGGGAAGTGCAGGTTGACTTTGCGTTCTGGCGCCACTCACTATTCGGTATCATAATACTGCGAGAGGACCTTTGTCCACAAACGCTGACTGGCAGTTGCTTAAATGAATCGTCTTTAAAGGAGGCAAGTTAAATTCTGCTTTTGTAGGGGTTGCCAAACTGAAAATAATCATGCTACAATAGTAAAAAGTTGCGTTGTTCCCAGTGGTTATACCAATCCCGATTAGCGGAGAGATGGTATCCTAACGGAAACGAGCGGCTATTTACCGTGGGTATGCGTGGATCATGGGGGCATGGTGTAACTGGTAAGCTCGAGCATATCTAACGGGCGAACTCAAATAGTTATGGCTGATATCAAAGCACGACCAAAAAAGACTATGGTCCTGGAAGATTTGCTTTCACGAAAGAAATCTGTCATTTTGGATAGGTGGCTCCAGTTGATACTGGAGAGTTATCCTGCTGATGCTTCAAGATTCTTGAAGCAGGAAAAGGATAGGTTTGCTAATCCGGTCGGATATACGATTTCTCAGGAAATAGAGGTTCTGTATGAGCAACTCCTCCACGGGATGGACTCTGACAAACTCGCTACGTGCCTCGACAATATGATTAGAATCAGGTCAGTCCAGGATTTTTCTCCATCGCAGACCATCGCCTTTACCTTCCTTCTGAAGAAAGCGATAAGAGAAGAGCTAGCAAGTCATATTGCGGAACGTCAGGGCTTTGAAGAATTGTTGAGATTTGAGTCCAGAATAGATAGAGTAGTCCTGCTTGCCCTCGACATATATATGAAATGCCGGGAGAAAGTCCACCAAATCAGAGTGAATGAGGTGAAAAACGAAAAAGAGAGTGCACTCAAACTGCTCGAAAGAATGAGCCCAATATATGGAAAACCGGCGAACGAATAGGGTATTAACAACAGAATAATTTGACAGTGTATTTGAGTGATTTTACTCCTGCGTGGTGCAGCCGCTGATAACTTGGTTTCAAGTGGGTACACATCGTGCTCAAAATAGCCAACGGGTATAAGAAACGAGGTATAGAATGAAGGTTTTGTATGCCTTCTTGGGCGTTGTATTGTTAATGGTGTTTGCTTTCTTTGGAGTGTGGGGGCTGGGTTGGAATACTCTCTTTGCGGTAATAATACCTTATGCTGCGATAGCTATTTTCGTCATTGGATTAGTTTATCGGGTTATAAAATGGGCAAAAGCGCCGGTCCCATTTCATATACCCACCGTCTGCGGGCAGCAGAAATCACTCCCCTGGATTAAATCGGATAATATCGAGAGTCCCACCAGCACGGCTGGTTTGATAGCCCGGATAGCGCTCGAAGTGCTTCTTTTCCGCTCCCTGTTCAGAAACGAAAAGGTCCAACTGGAAGATAAGAAAAGGGCTACCTTTAAGGGCAACCGTTTTCTGTGGCTAGGTGGGCTGGTCTTTCACTGGTCTCTTTTTATCATTATCTTCCGGCACTCCAGACTGTTCATACAACCGGTTCCTGATTTCATAGTTTTCGTGCGGGATATAGACGGGATTCTTCAGGGACTGATACCGGCCATCTATATCACCGATATGACTGTACTCATAGCTTTGACTTATCTCTTTATCAGGCGGGTGGTTTATCCGCAAATGCGCTATATCTCTCTGCCCTCCGATTATTTTGCGCTATTTTTACTCTTGGGCGTGGTTACCTTGGGTATCCTGGTTAAGTGGATATATAAGGTGGATATTGAGGGGGTCAAAGCGCTGGCCATGGGGATGGTCACCTTCAGCCCTGTAGTCCCGCAGGGGATCGGTTTAGCCTTTTATCTCCATATATTCCTGGCCAGCGTTCTGGTAGCCTACTTCCCGTTCAGCAAGCTGATGCATGCCCCGGGGATTTTCCTCAGCCCGACCCGAAATCTGAAGAATAATAGCCGCCAGAAGCGGCACGTTAACCCCTGGGATTATCCGGTTAAAGTCCACACCTACGAGGAATGGGAGGACGAGTTTAGGGAAGCTATACGAGGGGTGGGATTACCTCTAGAAAAGGAATAAAGATGCCAGAGGAAACACTAAAACCTGAAGAGATGTTAGATATATCTTATACGCCCCCCAAGAAGAGTTGGGAGGACCCGGACATTGAATTCAAGAAGGGTAGCTACTGCTACAGTGCCCCGGCCAAGCACCTAGAATACCTTGAGCTTCCGAACCCGAGAGAGTGGCACCCGCCTGACGATGACTGGAAGCTGCCTGCAAACTGGAAAGAGATAATAGTGCAGGGAATGAAGGACCGTGTGAAGAAGAACCGTGCCCTTCAGCTTTTTCTCGACATCTGCGTGAGATGCGGCGCCTGTGCTGACAAGTGCCACTTCTTCATTGGTTCCGGAGACCCCAAGAATATGCCGGTCTTACGGGCAGAGCTGCTGAGATCGGTGTATCGGAAGAACTTCACCGTGGGGGGAAAGCTTTTGGGCAAGCTGGCCGGAGCCAGAGAACTTACTGAGGATGTTATTAAAGAATGGTACTACTACTTCTACCAGTGTACTGAGTGTCGCCGCTGCTCCGTTTTTTGCCCTTATGGTATTGATACCTGCGAGATAACCATGATGGGTCGGGAACTGCTTGACCTGGTGGGCTGCAACACAAACTGGGTCCTTGACCCGGCGGCCAAGTGCTATCGCACCGGAAACCACCTCGGTGTTCCGCCCCATGCCTTCAAGCCGACTTTAGAATCAGCTGTAGAAGACATAGAGGATTTGACCGGCATCAAGATTGAGTTGCCTATCAACAAGAAGGGTGCTGAGGTGCTC
>SDBU01006700.1_pt1 | contig 13482 bp, 13 predicted proteins | sample 2277071 | NCBI WGS metagenome assembly SDBU01 (sample SAMN10397929, study PRJNA504765) | marine sediment metagenome | isolation source: marine sediment core GS08_GC12, 126 cmbsf | place: Arctic Ocean: Gakkel Ridge, Loki's castle | collected 2008
CGGTGGTCTCTCATGATAATCCTGATGCAGCACAGACAGGCAGATGGACAGAATGGAGTATCCCACTGCAGGCGTTTGCCGACCAGGGCGTGAACCTTGTCAATGTCAATACGATTGCTCTTGGTCTGGGCAACAGGAATAATCCGGTTGCTGGTGGTTCAGGTACGATGTACTTTGACGATATTCGTTTGTATATGCCGGCACCATAAGCTGGGATTTAGTTGGCAAATTATATTATGCGGTTGACCCCGTTAGATAACGTCGTATTTTTCATATCTAACGGGGTTGATATATCGGATTTGCAACAATTCGGGGCTTATACTGAATGATTCGGCATAGGCCCCTCTTTTTTAGTTTAATCGGTGATTTTCAGTAGTCTTTGAGGTGTCTCATCCAGGGCGGCCAATCTCCCGGCTGGACGCCGCCGGCTGTGGTCCAGGGACCGGCCCGGTTATATGCGCGATGCCACTTGAATGTCCACAGCTCCTTAAGTCCGGCCTTTCTGACAGACCAATCCAGAAAAGCCATGCCTATGAATCCATCGTGCCGGTCAATGCAGATACGCCTCATATGCTGCATCCCCTGCCAGGCCAAATCCTGTAAATCCGGCGGGGTATCCGTATCCCTGGGGAAGATGTTGAACCTCAGGGCGTCCATAAACAGAGGCACATAGCCGGCACCTTTGACATTGGGAGTTCTCCAGTTATATTCAGTCTCAAAATTTTCATAAACCGTCGCATATGACGGCGGCGGGCTTTCCACCCATCCATTTATCCCGTAGCTGCCATAATCACCTTCCGAGTCATAGCCCTGGCCCCAGAATCTGCCCCAGGCTGAAAACACATTCCACTGGGGTGACTGCTGTCCGTTCTCGTCGATAAGAGGCTTCATAGCGGTAGGGCAGCAGCGAATTTTCGGGTCGTTTTTATAATACGACCTCAGCGCATTGGCCCAATGGTTTGTATGCCCACTGCCGACGCCTGCCTGGAATTTGCCTTCGTGGTCTTCGGTGTACATCGAAAAGTAAAGTGTCCATTGTTTGAGGTTCGCCAGACAACCTATTGTCTTTGTCTGTTGCTTTACTCTTGCCAGGGCCGGCATCAGGATCGACATCAATAGTGCAATAATGGCGATTACCACTAAAAGTTCTATCAGTGTAAATCCTTTTTGGTTGTTCATAATTGTGCCAGCCTTGTCGGAGGCTGTTTTTCAACGATTGGTAGTTGCGTTTTGTGTTGATTTTTCAGTATTCTTTGAAACTTCTCATCCAGCTCGGCCAATCACTTGACACGCTCCCGCCAGCGGTTGTCCAGGGGCCGTTAGTGTTGTACTCTTTGTGCCATTTGAGCTTCCACAACTCCTTAAGACCCACCTTTTTGACGGACCAGTCCATAAAAACGTGATTTATAAAACCGTTGTGCCGGTTGATGACGAAATGCATCATTTCCCTGTTGTAACCCGACCATTGGCCCTGGAATTCGGGAGGGTCTCCGCGTGTGCCATTTTCGTATGGCCCGCCTCCCCTCCACATTGAATCTCCTAACACTGGCGCATTTGCTGAGCCTTTAGCATTAGGTGTTCTCCAGTTCCATTCGGTGGGACGTGATTGAATTGTCGAGACTCCTGCTGCCGGATGAAAAATCCAGTTGTTTCCTCCGTAGCTTATTTCTTCGCCGCCTCCTATGCTGCCTTTTCCACCAACCGGCATGTAGTAGGTGTTGAACGGACCACCCCATTCTTGCCCGGTAGGCAGGCGTTTAACCGCCATCGGGCAGCGTAGAATGTTTGTCTTTGTCTCGTACTGGTCTCGTAAACAAATAATCCATTCGCCGCGATTCCAGCCGACGCCGGTGCCTGAGCTGAAATAGCCGTCGTTGTCTTCGCAGTACATCGACCAGATAACGCCCCATTGTCTCAGTAAGGCCTGACAGGTAACGGTCCTTGCCTGATTCCTCGCTCGTGCCAGTGCGGGCATCAATATCGCCATCAATAGAGCAATAATAGCGATTACGACCAAAAGTTCTATTAAGGTGAACGCTCTTGGCTTGTGCATAATATTACCCTTTCCTTTACCACCTTATTTGATGCAATTTTGACTTTATGAGTTAGGCAAAATCAAGGCGATTGACATGTGATAGAAATATAACCAGTCTATCCTTATTACAATCTTTATTATTTTACCAGATAGGAAAATTACTATCAAGGCAAATTTTAGATAGTAAAAGCTTTTTTTAGTTACAGGTGCGTAAGAAGCAAAAAAGGCTGGAGCGAGAAACTCCAGCCTTTGTGAGACAGTTTTTCATTTAGAGAATACTGCAAAGTTATAAAAAATCTACCGTCTCACCAAAACCAAGATTTAGAGAAGAAAAGAACTATTTATACAGTTTTAATTATAATCGCTGCCCTGACTTTTGCAAGCACTTTTTTTAAGGTTTTTCAACTTTTTTCAAGATTTTTTTGTTTTTCAGCGATTTTGGTCTTATCAGGGGCAATTACCCCTCCTTTACAGCCGGCTCGTGCTACGTAGCGAGTACTTCGCAGAGTAGCAGGCTCTGTATGAAGTGCATATACTTTGTTTTGAGCCGTATTATTCGCCAGCGGTGGGGGCGACGCAATAGACGTAAACAAGTGGTTCAGAGCCGGTATTTTTGACGTCGTGGGCTGTGTGCGGGGGTATATAGGAGACCTTGCCCGGGCCAACTTGATAGGAGTCTTCTTCGCCAATCATCAATTCGCCCTTTCCGGAAAGGAAGACAAGCAGCTCCTCACGATTCTTGGTGCTATGTTGGCCACAGGCCTGGCCGGGGGGTAAATATACTCTGCCCGAGCGCATTCCACAGGTTTGCGGTTTGCCATCGAGGAGCTTTTGATTTTCAGGATTTTCGTTCAAATCGATGACGAGCACTTTTTCTGACGAAGCCATACAGTCTCCTTGAAACCAGTGATTCATAAACGGAGAAATACACCTAACAAATTTTGACTTTTTTGTCAATTATATTCTTGACGTGGTAGCACAAATTCGTTATTTTTATGCGCAGGCTTTAGCAATGAATATTGGTTCTTTTGAGGAGTAAGTTATGACAGCGGAATTGAGTGCCCTTGTTATCACCGCTGCTTCCATCGGTTTTTTGCACACTGTGCTGGGCCCGGACCATTATCTGCCTTTTATCATGATGTCCTGGGCACGAAAATGGTCACGAGTCAAGACTATGGTCATAACCTTCTTGTGCGGCCTTGGTCACATAGCAAGTTCAGTGGTGCTGGGTCTGATAGGTGTGTCGCTGGGTCTGGCGGTCAAAAAGCTGGAGGTCATCGAATCATCCCGGGGTAACATAGCAGCGTGGCTGCTTATCGCCTTCGGATTGGCATATCTGGTCTGGGGATTGCGGCGGGCATACCGGAACAAGCCCCATAAGCACACCCACATTCACACGGGCGAGGCCGAGCACGGGCACCCACATAGTCATCATCTGGAGCACAGTCATGTTCACAACGGCAAAAGCTCTTCAAGCATCACACCCTGGGCGCTGTTTGCCATTTTTGTTTTCGGGCCTTGTGAGCCTTTGATTCCCATTCTGATGTATCCGGCTGCGAAAAACGGTTTCTTTGAGGTACTGTTGGTCGTCTTTGTGTTCGGCATTGCAACCATTGCTACTATGTTAGGGGCAGTTCTTCTCGCCAATGCGGGAGTGAATTTTCTACCTTTGGCCAAGGTGCAACGCTTTGCTCACGTTATAGCGGGAGCCACTATACTTTTTTGTGGCTTGGCCATTCATTTTCTGGGGCTGTGAGTACTAATTCATCGAGCCATTTAGCGTTATCAAACCATAGAAACCGTCCCGGGTAAACGGCCAGAGGTCTGGCTGCAGAAAGGTTTTAAAATTGCTTGCAGTGGTACCAAACAAGTCTTAAAATGCACCCTTCAACTCAATAAAATAGGGGTACAAAATGTTAGCCAGACTGCATAGCGTTACACTTGAAGGGATTGAAGGGATAATCTGCGAGGTCGAGGTTGACGTTGCGCGGGGCGGCTTTGAGAAGTCCGTTATCGTAGGGCTGCCGGATGCTGCGGTGAAGGAAAGTATCGAGAGGGTCAAAAGCGCAATTGTTAACAGTGGCTATAGACATCCCAAAACCCAATCGTTAATAAACTTAGCGCCGGCCGATGTGAAAAAGGCAGGCCCTGCTTTCGATTTGCCCATTGCCCTTGGTATGCTCATTGGCCAGGGGGCCATGGTCAGCTCTGATCTTAATGAGACTATTATCGTGGGCGAATTAGCTCTTGACGGCAGGGTCAGGCCGGTCAACGGCGTATTGAGTATGGCGATGACCGCCGCGGCAAACGGCTTTAGCCGAATGGTAGTCCCTTTGGATAACGCCAGAGAAGCTGCGGTGGTTACCGATATTGATGTTTTTGCTGTCGGCTCGCTGGCCCAGACGGCAGGTTTTCTTTCGGATCAGCTGCCGTTGGAGACGACCACGGTTGACATTGATGAGCTTTTTAAAGTGGAGTCAAATTACGATGTTGATTTTGCCGATGTTAAGGGACAGGAAAACGTCAAGCGGGCAGTGACGGTTGCGGCCGCCGGTGGACATAACATAATGATGATAGGCCCGCCCGGAGCAGGCAAGACGATGTTGGCGCAAAGATTGGCGACGATTTTGCCGCCTTTGAGTCTGGAAGAATCGCTCGAGACCACCTGTGTGTATTCCTCGGTAGGTTTGTTGGGTAAAAACAAGGCGTTGTTAGCGACTCGCCCAGTGCGAATGCCGCACCACTCAGCGAGCGGGCCGGCCCTGATCGGCGGCGGCACGACACCTCGGCCCGGGGAATTGTCTCTGGCCCATTTCGGGATATTATTTTTGGATGAATTTGTCGAGTTTCCCCGACACGTTCTTGAGATGATTCGTCAGCCATTGGAGGATGGTTTTGTCATTGTCTCACGTGCGAAAAAGACCATCAAATTCCCTGCACAATTTATGCTTGTAGCGGCGATGAATCCCTGTCCGTGCGGTTATTTCGGCAGTGACGCAAGAAGATGTAAGTGCACGCCGGGGCAGATAGGACGGTATCTGTCAAAAGTATCCGGACCGCTGGTGGACAGGATTGATATTCATATTGATGTGCCTGCAATAAGTTTCAGCAAGCTCCGCTCGAAATCAAGCCGGCTCGACTCGGCTGCAATGAGGCAGGATGTTCTCAGGGCCGGGGGCATTCAAGCAAAGCGTTTCAGCGACAGCAAGGTTATGATAAACGCAAGGATGAGTCATAAACAGGTGGAGAAGTTCTGCAAGCTCGATTCGGCGAGCGAATTTATCCTGAAACAGGCGATGATAGAATTCGGGCTGAGCGCCCGTGCTCACGATAAGATTTGCAAGGTCGCCCGGACAATAGCCGATTTAGCCGGTACCGAGAACATCCAGCCGGAACACATTGCAGAGGCTGTCAGTTACCGAAGATTAGACCGAAAATTATAAGTACGTTTAGTAGAGACAAAGAATAAAATTCTCGCCTTTTTTCGACGGTTTTTATTGTTGATTCCCCTGAGAATACAGAAACATTAGTTTTTATAGGCCGATGGTGTAAAGCTAAAAAAGTTTCTTTTGTTTTTCTTTCTTAACCCGGCCGAAACTTATGCCGATAAAATATCTGAAAGTTGCGCGGCAACCCTTTTTGTAATGAGTTGCAAAATGTGAAGCTTAAACGCTTTGTTGATTTGAAAAAAAGGAGATTAAGATGGGGATTCAAGATTGGTCTGAAGATATTATTCTCGTGGACTTACCCCAGGAGCCGGAGATGGGAGATGAGCTCAAAACGGTTACGGAGATGGTGTGTGACAGAGGTAACTGTGACGCGGTAATAGACTTTTCCAGCGTGGATATTGTAACTTCCTCCAGCCTCTCGAAGATGCTGAAGCTGCGCAAGCTGTTAGCCGATTGCGGTCATCAGCTTGTTTTCTGCAATGTTGCGGCGGCAACCAAAGGTATCTTTACGGTAACCGGTCTCGACGGAATTTTTGTGTTTGCCGACGATAAGTTTGTGGCCCTGGCAAGTTTGCAGATGGAAGTTAGCAAGTAAGCCTTTAGTGAGTGGTGAGTAGTGAGTAGTGAGTAACCAATTAACCACTCACCCATTAACCGTCAGTGGTGAAATTTACTCCGCCAAAAGACTGCGGATCTACGATATTTACTATTTACTATTTACTATTTACTATTTACTATTTACTATTTATTATTTATTATTTACCAGATGGTTTTTTTCTGTTGAGCCGGCTACGAAGATCGCTGTTTATAGCGGTGTTCGTAATCTGCTCGCAGGGTCCCGATAGAAGCAGGACGTATTTAAAATGGATAAAGAAACTCTGCAGCAAATCGAGCAGACGATAGGTTACACATTTTCCGACAAGGGTCTTTTATCCCAGGCATTTACCCATTCCTCTGCAGTGGATAATCGTCTTTTAAGTAACGAAAGACTGGAGTTTCTCGGAGATGCAGTTTTAGCAGTGGTTATCTGTCAAACACTCTTCGAGAGGTTTTCAGGTTATCTCGAGGGTGACTTAACGAAGATTAAGAGTATGCTTGTCTCTCGGGGGACGTGCGCCCGGATTTCGAGGCATCTGGAGCTGCAAAAATTTTTAAAAGTCGGTAAGGGCATGGTTTCCAGCCGGGCTTTGTCAGGCTCTCTTGCCGCCGGTGTGCTGGAAACCATTATCGCCGCAATTTATATTGATGGAGGATTTGACGCGGCCCAGAGTTTTATCCTGAGAATTTTTAGTTCGTTAATTGAGCAAGCCGATGCAGAACAAGCTCAAGGCAACTACAAGTCGTTACTGCAACAGTACTCCCAGGAGCAGTCTAATGTTACGCCCGTCTATGTGCTGCTCGATGAAAAAGGCCCCGACCATAATAAGTGCTTTGAGCTGGAAGTGGTTATCGCGGACCTTCATTTCTCAAGCGCCTGGGGTACAAACAAAAAAGAAGCGGAGCAAAAAGCCGCCTTCAATGCTCTTGTCGAGTTAGGTGTGCTGGAGAAGGTCTCTGTAGAGGACGGCGAATAAATCGTATCTCGTCGCTCGTATCTCGTATTTCGTATCTCATATTTCGTATCTCGTATTTTGTATTTCGTGGTTCATAGCTCATTATTCATAGCTTGTGAACAATGAACTATGAACACCGATTTTCGATGTGAGATGTTTTTTCCGTCAGTTACTCTGTAATCAGCCAGGCCAAGGCGCAAAGGACCAATGCAGTTATGAACATAAAAACAACAATTGAACCGGATAGAAGCACAGCTTCCTTGAGGAAATTGGCGGATTTTATTTCGGGCAGCTTCGTAGCTTTATAGACGATGGCTATGGCCGCTACTAATGGCAGCAGCCACAGAATAGATTGCGGATTTGAGCTGATTTTTTCCGGCATAGTAAAGGTCGCCATTACAAGAGCAGGCATTATCGACATATCAGTCTCCAGCGGTTTCTGTTTTTTGCAGATGAGCCAAATAAACGGCGTTTACAATACACAAAAGGTTTAGCAAACCTGCGATGCTGGTGTATATCTGTCCTATTTCGTTCGGTCTGCCAAAGACAGGATAGTCTGCGCTTGTGGCCAAATGCCCCAAGACTGCCACCATCGGAGAATTCATAATTTGTGCCACATACCAGGGCTTCGCTCCGACGGGGTTAATAATTCCAATTGAGCCGATATATAACCCTACGCAGAAGGTAAAGACAATAGTTGTGAATATAATGAGCGCACGTTTTCTTTCCTTTAGCAGTAGATGTCCGGCGCCCGGGACGAGCCAGGCCAGCAGTCCCACAGTCAGCAGAAACAAGGTGTGGTTTTGTTTCGAACGCCCTTTCCTCACAATGTTGCCTCCGATTCTGTGGGTGTATTGGCATCCGCGGGTTCTTCACCGATCCCGGCCGGCCCCCCCTCGTTGCCGGCGGGGGCAGACCTGAAGCTCATCCGTTTTAATATGTTTTCGGGATTAAAGTAGACCGCCGCCAGGCTCTCGGATTGAGTATAATCTTCTCTTTGGATTTGCATCGCTTTGGTTTTTTCATACTCCTGGAGTGTAATGCGCTTAACTGAGATATTTTTTATGCAATAGAAGCTCATATCCGGCTTGAACTCTATAACCAGAGGGACGGCATCAACAGTGTTACTGTCCTGCGGTATAAGCGAATAAAGCTGTTCTACGAAACGGCGATGGTTTTTTCGCTGGTTCAAGAAGAACTGTGCCGCCGGATTTCCTGCAGTTTGGACAGTTAGAGTCTGTAAAGTCGCCTTTGATATTCTTCTCAGGCCTGCAAGATTTTGCAGCTTGAAGGGTTCGCTAACGCTTTTTTCCTCATTTGAAATCTCAGATGCGTTAGGGTCGTTTGGGTCCTGGCTGGTTTGTTTTCCGTAGAGTTCGTTAAATTTATCAATTGCGGTGTCCCAGCCATCCTTTGCCGCCAGGCCAATGAACTCTTCGGCTTTGCTTTTTGTGATGTCCATTGCAGCAAGTCTCTTTAAGTCTTCGGTGACTTTTTCTTTTACCGAATAAAGATTTTCAGCTTCATCTTTCCCTTCGGCTTCGCTCAGGGCCGAAGGCTGGTTTGGGTCGAATTCAAGTGTGCTTATGCTAAAGGTTTGGTCTATGCTTTCGGGTTCGGCGGCTTTTATAGTTTTAATCACCCGTATAATGGCCATTATTTGTCTGGAGGAGTCCAGGAATCCGAACCTGGCCGAGCCCCACAAGTCTTTGAGGGGCCCTATATTTTCATACATTCTGGGCTTTCGCACATCAAACGGCCCAAGCTCGCTGACGGCTAAATCATCGACGGCAAAGACAATCTGAGCCAATGAGACCGGACTTTGCCCTTGGCCCTCTAAATACAGCCTTGCAAGATATTCATCGGTTTGCATATCGATTGGGCTAAGCAGTCCCGTCAGGCCTGCATATAGCTTACAATTGTGCTTTTCACTTAATTGCTCGGCGGTGGTTTTATAATCGCCGGCTTTTTCCTTAAACTGCTCATCAGTCAGAGTAACAGGCTCTATTTCTGTATCTTCCAGGCCGGCCTCGGTAATTGTTTTAGCCTCCTGAATAATTCTATTTGCGGTGGAATTTATTTTGTCATTTAGAAGCCGGTCCGAAATCATTTCTGCAACCTCGGCATAGCTTTTAATTCGCTGGTTCAGTGGCGAGTTCGGGTCGTTCGCATCAGATGGAACCTGCTCAGTGAATAACTGTTCTCTGTTTCTGTTGTAATAATCTTCCTTCTGCTGGTTAGTGGGCGCCTCTACCAGCGTACGAACATCGTCGAGCCTGACGATTAGGTATTCAAGCTGCACCCTGTCCGGCAGCTTATATCCGAAGCCATAGGGATTTTCCTCGCTTACGGCGGAAGGCGAGAATTTCTTGTATTTGTTAAAATGCTCCTGCTCGATACTCGATGCTGGATTCTCGATGCTCGATGCGAATACGGCGGAATCAAATTCTACCAATTCAGCGTCAATGCTTTCGGCGCTGGTGGCAATGGTCTGGGCTATCTGTGAGCTTGTAACATCTTCATTTGAGCAAATCATCTGGGCGTACTGCCTTACGGCTAACAATTCACTAAATATTGCCAGGAGCTGCTTCTCCGGGAGGCCGTATCGATCTCTTAGAACACCAATTAGCTGCGAATATGTCTGGCCGTTGAATAGCTGTGGTGTTACTTGTCCGAGCAATTCGCCGGCCTGCTCGATTGGCACCCTGATGCCGGCGAGCTGTGCCTCGTTTTTAAGCAACAGCCAGTATATATTGGACGGCACCGAGCGTCGATACATATCGTTGATTTGTTTGTCGCTGATTCTGTACCGGTTCGTTCTAATCGTCTGCCTTATATGATTTATAAGTGCTCCGCCTTTGGCGGACTCAGCAAACAGCAGCTCACCTAAGAGAATTCCACGTAAGTCCTGGTTCCTTAGCAGGACATCGGCGCCCAGGCTTCTGAGGACATCCAGTTCCCGTCGTGCCAAGGATAAGTCGTTGTTTGTTATTTCCTTGTTGTCCCCAAAGTAAGCTATCGTCTTGTGCAGCCCTGTTGCTCTTCGGCTGAGCTGCTGGAGCAAAGTGCCGCCGCCGATAAAGCCGAACATTATGACGATGACAACAACAGCCATCACTTTTTTGTTATTTTTCCGAAACCACTTGACTAAATTCATATATTTACTCCGAATCAAGTTCTAAAACCCCGTCAGTTTAGCAAATCGTACAGACAATGCAAGAAAAATAGCTTCCCGCGGACTGCTTAAAATTGTGTGGCCACAGCTTATATAAATAGTTTGAATTTTGCTGCCAATGGTCTTATTATTTAAACTCATATGATGGACGAACGAAGCAAATATAACAAATCGATACAGGCCTTTGCCGAGGCGTGTAGTTGTCTGCCGGGCGGTGTGAATTCGCCGGTTCGGGCGTTCGGTGGGGTGGATGTGGATCCTCTTTTCATTGAAAGTGCAAAGGGTTCAAAAATCCGCGATATTGACGGCAATGAATATATCGACTACGTAAGCTCGTGGGGGCCGATGATACTCGGACACTCCTATCCGAAGGTATTAGAAGCTATCGCCGCCGCCGCACGCAAAGGCACGTCATTCGGGGCCCCGACATTGGCTGAGACCGCCCTGGCGAAGAAGATAATTGCCGCCTTCGATTCGATTGAGAAGGTCCGGCTGGTAAGCAGCGGCACCGAGGCGGTAATGAGCTCTATCCGGCTTGCCCGGGGGTACACCAAAAAGGATTTAATAATCAAGATGGTCGGCTGTTATCACGGGCACAGCGATTCGCTTCTGGTTGCTGCCGGTTCCGGCCTTGCCGAGGGTGCCATCGCATCCAGTCCAGGCGTACCTGATGCGATTGCGAAGCTGACCGTCATAATTGACTATAATGATATTGAGGCGGTAACAAAAGCTTTCCAGGTGTACAAGGGTAAAATCGCGGCGGTTCTGGTCGAGCCTGTTGCTGCAAATATGGGTGTAGTGCCGCCGATCGATGGGTATCTTCAGACGCTTCGGAATTTATGCGACCAGAATGACTCGCTTTTGATATTTGATGAGGTGATAACCGGCTTTCGCTTGGCCCTCGGTGGAGCACAGGAACTCTTTGATATAAAAGCAGATATTACCTGTTTAGGTAAAATCATAGGAGGTGGACTGCCCGTGGGGGCTTTTGGCGGTCGAGCTGATATTATGGACCTGCTCGCTCCAGTCGGGCCCGTCTACCAAGCTGGGACACTCAGTGGTAATCCACTTGCTACAGCAGCAGCAAATGCTACACTGGATATACTCTGTGAGGCGGACTCGTATGAGAGACTCGAGTCTTCAGCAGCTCTTTTAGAAGCCGGACTGGCTAATGCCGCTAAAGACGCCGGTATTGCCGTTACAATTAATCGCCTCGGCTCGATTATGAGCTGTTTCTTCACTGATAAAAAAGTACAAAACTTTATAGATGTTCAGTCAACCGATATAAAACGATTCAAGAAATTCTTTGCCCTGATGTTAGAACAGGGGATTTATCTTGCACCCAGCGCTTATGAGGCGATGTTTGTTTCGTTGGCCCACAGCAAAGCGGACATTGAAAAGACTATTGAAGCAGCAAAAAATAGTTTCCAAAAGATAAAAGATGAGAAATAATCCCGCATTAATGGCCCGGGAGAGAAAAATCGGCCCTTTCAACGGGCTCCGGTCTCCGGCTCGAAATCAATTGGTGCCGGGCAAAGAAATTTCTTGCATTTACAGCAGAAGGAGAACATAATAGCTCAAAAGAGAAACTGGATGCTCACGGGAATGGTGAGTAGTTAAATTGTGAGTGGTGAGTAGTTAATTGACCCATTAACCAATCACCTATTAACCCAATTTAGGAGATTTAAAAATGAACGAGAACCAGTCCGGCCCAAGCAGTTTATTGGATACTACCGATTGTCTCGAAGCGATTGGGGTGTTCAGGGGATGGAAAAACTTTTTCTTTACCATTGTAGTTTTGTGTCTTCTGTTGTTACAGGCAAGCTTTTGGGTTGTAAACACCGGCCGCATTCCCGCAAAGGAGTGTCCCGGTAGCAAGGCTGTTGCTGTGGGTGGGGGCTTGAGTGAGGATGTGCAGGATGTTGGCGAGGCTGCAAAAAAAGTGGCTGCCGAGAAAAGTGAGCCGACCGAAGCAGAAATGGAGGATTCTTTGTTTGGAATAACCTTCAAACATTTAGCCATGGGTATCCGGGTTGCTAATGCCATACTGGTATTAGCGGGGCTGCTTTACTGTCTGACAATACTTTTGTCTTTGAAGATTTCGCTGGTAGGCAGGCTCGGGGGAATGAACCATATCAGCAGAGCGTTTTTCCTCTCGCTGGTTATGCTTATTCTGCTGCTGCCCTGGCAGAGAATCTTTGGTGGTGTAGTTCTCGGAGCAATATATTCGCCCTGTGAGCTGGTGAAGTGGAGTTCTGCTGAAACCCCAGGTATATTCGATATTATCCTTTACTATCTGCGGTTTAGCGGCTACTGGCTGTTAATACTGTTACTGCTTATCTTTTCCCAGCTTCGCAGCGGACGCTGGACAAAGTCGATTCTTCGCCGACTCGAGGTCATATAAGAGTTTCCATTTTGCGATAATTCAGGCCCCCTGAAGCGGGAATCTGATAAAATGTGTCCCTTAAAAAGATGGCTGAAGTGGAACGGCGAAACGATTGATAATTGATTATTTTGCCTCTGTGCCGTTCTCTGTGGTTAATCTCTTTTCATACGATGCCTTGTGGTTCACCCCGCAGGAGATTTATCCTTACTCGATAAAGGGAACAAAAATGGACCGAATTGAACGTATAGGGGTGTCGCTTGATAAAAAGCTGCTTTCGATGTTCGATGGACTTATTGCCAAGCAGGGTTATCAGAGCCGGTCTGAGGCCATACGTGACCTTGTACGCCGGCAATTAAGTGAAGAGCGTCTCGGCGATCCAAAAGCAAAAGGGGTCGCCGCTGTATTTCTGGTTTACGACCATCACTCGACAAAGCTCACGGACAGGCTGATAAGTCTGCAACATTCGCATACTCTGGGTTCGTCCCTGCAGGTGATTTCTTCTTTGCACGTTCACCTGGATGAGCACGATTGTCTGGAGGTGATTGTGCTTCGAGGACAGGTCGGCGAAATCAATAAGGTGGCGGAAAGCATATTGAGCATGAAGGGTGTTAAATTAGGACGCCTCAATATTGTGGTAACTTAATTTACAATTGACGAGTTGCGATTTACGATTTACAATTTCATTTATTAGTGAAATTTGGAAAATTAACAGGGCGATTAGCTCAGTTGGCTAGAGCGCACGGATCACACCCGTGAGGTCACAGGTTCGAGTCCCGTATCGCCCATTAGGACTGGTAAAGAAATTAGGTTTCGTTTTGGCTCCAGCGAGGACAAGGCTGGCAAGGAAGCAAAATGCAGGCCTACTGGTTGGTAGTCCGAGTTTT
>SDBU01006701.1_pt1 | contig 13480 bp, 17 predicted proteins | sample 2277071 | NCBI WGS metagenome assembly SDBU01 (sample SAMN10397929, study PRJNA504765) | marine sediment metagenome | isolation source: marine sediment core GS08_GC12, 126 cmbsf | place: Arctic Ocean: Gakkel Ridge, Loki's castle | collected 2008
CAGTAAGCATCATTTCTCTAAAGATCTCCTTATATTTACTGATAAGCTACCGTGTTTCTTGTCTTATTTCCAGCATATAACATTGTGTATAGATGAAAATTTTTCCACCTACCACACATATAGTATAGAAAATTTTCCATCTAACATGATATTAATTAATTAAAAGTGGAAAATATTAATAAAAATTTTCCAAGCTATAACATATCAGTTTAAGAAAGTTTTTTATGAAAAACAATAAAAAAATCAGGACAAATTTGGGGAAATAATACTTATTTGTTTTTATTTTTTAGTTTTCTTCCCTGTTTTTCTGGTGAAAGAATGAATTCAAAGAAAAAAGTATCCCGCTTTGCGGGACTCAGAAGCGAAAGGGAATTAGGAGTTCCGACAAGAATTTTGGACTGAGTGTATAATGTTGATGAGTTTTTACAATCGTGCTATGTTAAAATGTATGATTTTCTGAGCATATTGTCAAGAAATAAGTGTTGTGGCGGCGAATTTCGACCACTGATTACACTGATGAAGATGATTGATATGATGAGGATAACCGGGTGCGATAACTCATGCCAATCGTATCATACGAAGATGTGTGATTTTTTATGTATGTTGTCAATAATTATTATTGTGTGCTCGAATTATTCGGATAAGGTTACATAAATGACATCTATCAAATGCTTTTGTTAATAGATTTTCTATTAGTTGGTTATAAGTCAAATTGAATTTAAAAATATAGAATCAACTAATTATTTGAATTTTTATCGGAACTTGAAGTATTGCAATTTAAAAAACTTACTCCGTCACCTGTCCCAAACCACATGTTTCCTTTCGAGTCTATTGCTATCGAATTCACTCTATTATTAGCCAATCCATCATCAGTAGTATAATTAGTCCATTTAACTCCGTCAAATTTACTGACTCCTCCGCCCCAGGTTCCGAACCATTTATTCCCGAATGGATCAATAACGATTGCATTTATATAATTATTTGCTAATCCGTCAGATTTTTTATATTTAATCCATTTCACTTCAGAAAATATTATATTTGACGATAAAGCTATCATCAATGACAAAAAGAATACTTTCTTGATCATTTTGACATTCCTAAGCTGGAATAAATAAAACCGTTATTCCCCATATCAATTCTCTAAAAGAGATTAATTGGTATTTGTTTGAATTATGATAGCAATTTAACAAAAGAATCTTCCAATTTCAAGCGAAAACCGGCTTATAAGGAACGTTTTCTTTTTTCTGTAAATTTGTGTAAATATTGTAATAAAATTAATGAAAAAAATCAATAGTTTTTTAATGCAGATGGCTGTTGGCTATTAGCTTTTGGCTTTTAGGAAGAAGGGAGGGAGTTAGGAGTAAAGAATGACGGAGGAGGATGGAGGAAAAAGAGTTTGGAGGACGAGAATTGGAAAAGTAGATTTATTTCTGTTGAATAGTCATTTTTTTTACAACCCCCTTTGGTCCCTCCAAAGGCGGATTCAGAAAAAGGGGGATTTCTGAGAGCAGAAGGGCAGACACATAGGTCTGCCCCTATATCGTTTTCTATGCTTTTACATATTTTTTGGGATAAAAGTGCATGTTTTTTTCTCTGTTGGTGGCAAGTTCAACAGATGGCAAAAACGAGGATATAGGGCACGGCGACACCGTGCCCCTACGTGCTGTTGGTGTCAATATTAACAGAGAGGAGAAATGCGAAGTAGTATATTTGAATATAATGTTACTCCTCTTTTTGTATTTAAAAATTCTTTTTTAATTGTATTCTTAATTATCTTCTACAAATTTCATGAAAAATATTTCTTTTCAAATCTTAAGGCCACATTCAAAAAACTAATTAAAACCTTTATTTCATTTTTTGTTTATTAATAGCAGCGGTTTCCTGACTGGAATCTATATTCAAAATTGTTATTGCCAAAATTAAAATTATTACACGGAATGTAAATGATAATGTGGCAGTTTGCTTACAATTCGACTTTATCGTCATTAAAGATTTTTAGTACATTTTTTCTCTTCATTTTTTCTTTTGAGTCTTTCGACTAAGAGTCGCATTTTTACCATAGCCATTCTTTCTTTTTCGGTTTTAGGAGCATAGGCAGGATTTCTTATTTTCCAAGTAATTGTTTCGCAAATCGGTTCTGCTGGATATGCTCCTAAATCATATAATGAGTATTCTCTGAATTCGGTCGGTTTTTCCTGATAACATGCCCAAACCGCTTCTTGGAGAATTTCAGTGGCGCCTTCATTAAGCAAATTGACAAGTTTTGTCTGTTCTCTGAATCTATATATCCATTCTTTTGGAATATTATAAAGATACGGCGTAGGTGCATGCGTGCCAATTATTTTATTTTTTTCATCAATTCCGTTTTCATATAAAGCCTGTATAGCATTACCAGTTAAATGGCCAGGTGATTCAGGTCCAAATACAATTAAATATCTTATGTTTGGATTGGCAATTATGTTACAAATTACTTTTTCTAATCCTACGTTTTCTGTCTGAAGAGTTCCTGATAATGCTGCACCGCTTTCAACTCCAACCCTGACTAAATTTTCTATGTCTGCTGGTGTTTTCTCTCTCATCCATTTTAAAATTACAACAACAGCAACAGGGGAATTATCATTTCCCCTTAAATAACACCCTTCTTCTGGAGGATATCCGTCAAGCACCTGAATTTTAAGCATTTAATATTATCTCCATTATTCTTCTGAAACATGAACAAAATATTTCTTTTTAAAATGTAACGCTACATTAACAAGACTAATTAAAATGGGAACTTCGACAAGTGGTCCGATTACGGCTGCAAATGCTTGCCCGGAATTTATCCCGAAAACGGCAACAGCCACAGCTATCGCCAGCTCAAAGTTGTTACTAGCAGCTGTGAATGATAACGTTGTTGATTGTTCGTAATTTGCACCGACCTTCTTGGACATGAAAAATGTTATGAGGAACATAAGAAGAAAATATATTATCAAAGGAATAGCTATTCTCACAACATCAAAAGGAAGTTCAACAATATATTCTCCTTTTAAGGAGAACATAACCACAATTGTAAACAAAAGAGCGATTAGAGTTATAGGGCTTATTTTTGGAATAAACCGTTCGTGATACCATTGTTTGTTTTTTATTTTTATCAATGTGAACCGGGTAATTATTCCCGCTATAAAAGGGATTCCGAGATAGATAAAAACACTCTTGGCTATTTCTTTCATTGATACATCAACCACCGTACCATCTCCTATTCCGAACCATCCCGGCAGCATTGTGATAAAAATATACGCATATAATGAAAAGAACAAGACTTGAAAGATTGAATTAAATGCTACAAGCCCTGCACAATATTCCGTATCACCTTTTGCAAGTTCGTTCCAGACTATAACCATTGCAATACAGCGTGCAATTCCTATTAATATTAATCCGACCATGTATTCATGATGATTATGAAGAAAAATAACAGCAAGGGAAAACATTAAAACGGGGCCTATTACCCAATTTTGAACAAGAGATAATAATAATACCTTCCCATTTTTAAAGACCTTTCCGAGTTCTTCATACTTAACCTTTGCAAGCGGCGGATACATCATTAGTATCAATCCGACTGCAATGGGAATATTCGTTGTACCGTACTGAAAAGTATTCCAGAAATCGACAACACCGGGATAAAAGTACCCCCAGGCAACGCCTACAGCCATTCCTATAAATATCCATAGTGTTAGAAATCTGTCTAATAATGATAATTTCTTTTCAGTTTTTTCCATCTTCATACATCATTCGTTTTCATAAAAATAAATTCAAAATAGAAAATATGTATTTCACCTCTTAATTATCTGGAAATGCGAAAAATTATGAGTACGGAGAAATATAATCTTTTTCTCTGTATACATCTTTATCCACAGCATCCAGGGCCAGCCATATTTCCACACATTGGTGAATTATTGCTATCTCTTGAACTACCAATCATCGTGAAATTTCCAAAAACCTGAGCCACCTTTTTGCTGATGCATTTTGGACAGCAAACATTTAATCCCTTTTCCTTTTCAGAAATGGTTGCTTGAACCTCTATTTTTTCTCCACACTCTGTGCAAACATATTCATAAGTTGGCATAATATTTTCTCCTTAAGCTTGTGTCATTTTTTCATTAATTGCTAAAACTGCCTCTTCTGGTTTTGGATTTCCTATAGAAACCACTTCGCCGTTAAGGCCAATAATAGGCAAACTCATTGGACCAAGGGAACGAATAAGGCGGACAACTTGATGATGATTTTTCATCTTGCTTCCATCCGTTACATTGATTACTTCAACCTCGCAACCTAACTGAGTTTCGATGGCATCTTTGAGTTTCTGTACTTCTTCTTCTGATTGCCCTATTGGACCGCAGCAGGACGATTGAGGCCCACAGGGAAATTCTTGGGATTGCATAAAGACCTCTACGGTCTTTTTATTATTTGTCATAACATTATTTTCTTTCTATTTATTCTATTCTTTATCTTCTAAAAATGGGGGAAAAAATTATATTATATTCATATATTTCAACCTATCATGGTCCGCAACCACTACCACAACCGGCCCCGCAGGCCGACTGAAAAGCCACTATTAAGTTTCGTCGGTCAATCTGATTCCCTTCGAACTTGCTGATTATTCTGCCGGGTGGTACTACCGTAAAAACAGTCGTTAAATCAGACTCAAAAGGCGGCAGCTTTTTTATGAACGATTTCTCAGATGTTTCATTTATGTTTAGATAACGGGTAACACCAATCCCATTAAATAATTTTTCAATTGCACCTAATTCCATTTTCACTTTTTCCAATTCATCAGATTGACCTTTGTAAAGGCAGAGAAAAACAACCTGACCTTTCTGAAGTGAAAGAACCAGATCAGCCTCTGCTGTAGAAACTAATGACTGTTCAGCCATCTCTTCATTTATACTTCTATCAAATATTCCTGTAACAGCACCATTAGGAGCAATAATAAAAACCATGGGTAATTCTTTCAATTTTATTCTGAAATATTCTTCCAGGCGTGCCCGGTCTTTACTAAAATCAACTTCAGCTATAATGACTTTACCTGGATGTCCATCAACAACTTTTCGAAGCATTTTTCTAATAACCTGCCCCTCGGAAGTCTTACCTTTGTCAACAAAGAGAAATACAAATTTGTTTTCCTCAGAGCATTTGTTTAACTTATCGTTCCAGCTAAGGCTTTTGGCTTCACTTGATGGTTTACTCGACTCTAACTCTTTGGCGGTCGTTAGAGAAATGAGGCCTTGCGGTTGAACTTCATTTAGCGTCCCAGTTCTATAAAACTGCCCGATAATAAGATATCCGCCCACAGCGACCAGGACGATACCTGCAGTTTTACGCACATAAGGGGACCACTTAGCAGTAACCTTACCTAATGCACTGCTGAAAAGCCCAATCGCAAATATAGGGATACTTTGGCCTATGGCAAACATAACCAAAACCAAGCCACCATGAACTGGGTTGCCCTGGATACCGGCATAAGCCAGCACGAAGGGTAAAGTGGGAACACAGCATGCTGAACCAATCCCAATTGCTCCTCCAACCACCACCCCGAACAATAAGGGAGACAAAAAACCTTTGCATTTGAACTTGGAAAAATCAAATTTGCCGGTTTTTATTACCCGCAATTCAAACAAACCAACTGCAACGCAAACAATCCCGATAAGATAGGGCCAATACGGACCCAAATATTTCTGTAAACCTAATCCGGCAAAAGAAATAATTACGCCCAAAATACCAAGCACAATGACCGAACCTAACATAATATATGTAGGAATAAGAAGCATTCTTTTTCTGGTAAGTTCCTGCCCGCTTGTAAAGCCCATAACCATAGGTATAATTGGAAGAAAACAAGTAATTGCACCCATACCCGCTAAAAAACCTAAAAAGAGACTTATGGGATATGAAAAAAAGCTTACATTTTCCAAATAGCTTGCAAAGTTGTTTATTGTTTCCAGCATAATTTTACCTCTCTTTCATTTTCTCTAATCTTTAGTTTCTAAAAGTTGGATAAAAAGTTTGTTAATTTCATCAATGGGTCTTTGTCTGACCATATTTGAAATTTCGAAGATTTTTTTTAATTCCTGCTTCTTTGAAATGATATTTAAGGCAAGGTTTGCAGTTACCAGCAATTGATGCACTCATTGCTATCATTTCTTTTGTTTTTGTGTCAAACTCAGACATATATTTTACCCCTACTTTCTTTAAAATAAATTATATACATAACCGGCGATAACACAACCAATAAAACTTAAACATACATAAAGGACCAAAACTTTTGGTTTAAAAACCCCCGAAAGTAAAGCAATGGAAGGAAGAGAAAGACCTGGTCCACCGAGAAGATATGTAAGAGTTGCTCCACTACCCATTCCTTTTTGGATCAATGCAAGGGCGGTTGGAACCTCCACATAGGTACAGACATACGCAAGAACTGCGATAAAAGCAGCCATTAACACTGAGTTCATACTTTCTCCTCCCACCAGATTTAAAACAACCTTAGTTGGGATAAGTACTTTGATAGCTCCTGCAATGATGACTGCAAGGACAAGGTAATAATTTAGTTGAAGAAAGAAATCCCAGGCAGTTTGAAATAGTTTGCTAATTCTCTGTCGCAAATTCAATTTCATATCACCAGTGGGAAGGACAAAACAGGCACCGGTTGCATCTGCTTTTGCATCTGAGACCTGTGGAAGGAACCACAGTCGGTCCTTATCACGATCAAGGATACCTGCCTCCCCCAAAAGATAGAGATTATCTTCTTCACTAGGAGCGAGTTTTTCAGTTGAGAGTTTCCCTGGATTTTTTGAAAGGGTCATTCCGACTTTAAATGCAAATTGTTGCAGTTCAGGTGAAAGATTGGGTGTAATCGCCAGCTTTATAAATCTCCTTAAAAACCTCTCTTTTCTCTGCCAGTAGGAGAGAACCCCTCCAACACTGAGTGCTATAAAGAAGGTTCCAAGAATTCTTCCTATTGCCAGCTTCCAGCCCAAAACACCTGCGGTTATAAACACTGCTGGGACATTAAGCATCGGTGCTGCAATGAGAAATGCCATTGTGGGTCCAAGAGGAATGCCTGCTTCTACCATACCAGCAAGAACGGGGACAATCCCACATGAACATATTGGGATAATAGCACCAGCTATAGTAGCTACAAAATTGCTGCCTAATCCACCATAGCCCATACTCTTTTTTACCTTTTCCCATGGTACAAAGACTACAAGTGATGCGGCTATAAGCATTCCAACAATCCAGTATTGGAATAGCTCTACAAGAACTGCCGATCCTTTTATGTAGATAAACCAAAGTACTTGAGGAATATTCCATGAAAGCGATGTCTCAATTTCGGTTAACCTTGCCTCATCACCTGTGATACCTTTAGGCTGTAAAAGACCATATTTAAAAAGTGCTTCTATCGAGAGATTATGTGTATACACATAAAACACACCAGTTAAATATAGAAGTACAACAATCAATAGGTAAATCCATTCCTTTTTAGCTGGTTTTTTAAACATATTATTATCTTTAATTTTGTAACTTATAGAATAAGTATTTAGTATTTTTATTAACTATCCATGCCAACAATACATTTTCCATTCTTTCTTAAAGATAATCTCTTCTTTAATCTTTTATAATCTTCAGAAAAAAAATTATGAGGAATAGTGCTTATTGCCTGAATAATAAGTTTCTCGAAAAGGTCTTTTGGTTCTGACAAATGGTAATATACCCATCTTCCAACTTTATTACCTTTAACCATTCTTGCACCTTTAAGTATCTTAATATGTCTTGATATATTATAATGGCTTTCATTAAGCGAGTCCATAATCTCACAGACACAAAGCTCAGTATTTGCATGGCTTAATAACCAAATTATCTTCAAACGTGTTTGGTCAGACAACGCTTTAAAAACATCTGTATATTCTTCCATTTTGACCTCAAAATTAAATTCATATATGCATATGTATGCATATAATATAATATAAAAATTCCTTAATGCAAGTCTTTTTTAAATTTAATTTATTTAAGATTGTTCCTCTCTTGAGATTTTTTTTTCGTGACATTTTATTAAAACGTGTATCTTTCTATATTCCAGTACATTACATCTAATCTTGATTTTATATTCAGCCAGACCTTTCAAGCTTTATTTTTGTTTTTTGCTATTGAAGATCATTCAAATTTTTAGTTAAATAACACAATTCAAATATCTCAACTTTTAATTTACTATTAGATTAATGTAACTAAAAGAAAAAGACATATTTATAACTTATTATATGCATTAAAAAATTCTAAAATCTTATCTTTAATCAAATTTCTTACTTCCCTGAATTTTCTCAATATTTCTTCTTGTGTACCATTAGCATCTGCAGGATCTTCAAAGCCCCATTGTAGCCTTGTCTTTACTTCGCCGGTGAATAAGGGACAGGTTTCTCTTGCATGGTCACAAACGGTTATCAGATAGTCAAATGATTTGTCTACAAAATATTCAACTGATTTTGAAGTCTGTTCACTGATATCAATTCCTATTTCTTTCATTACTTCTATTGCTTTTGGATTTACAACAGATGGAGAAATTCCTGCACTATAAGCATTGAATTTTTCTCCGTAATAATGCCGCATAAATCCTTCAGCCATCTGGCTCCGACAAGAATTTCCAGTACATAAAAACAGAATATTTTTCTTTTGTTTTTTCATAACTAGATTTTCTACTTATTATTAATTTTATTTTAATTTCTTTAGTTTAATAATTAAATATCAGATTTGGCTTACTGTTTTGAAGGACACTTTTTACTTCCATAAGAACAGAAAACGCAGCAATCACCCTTTTTGGGTTTCAGAACCGTTCCACAATTGGTACATTCATAAAAAAATTGACAGGAATTTATTGTCATTAATTCTTCTTTTTTAAAACCACATTCAGGACATTTTATTATTGATTTTAGCTTCATTATTTGAATATTTTATTTTTTCCTAAATTAAGTATCTTGTATCTAATTAAATATTTAAAACTATTAAATAAATTCCCCCCAAAATTACAAGAATACCACATATTTTTTTTAATATATCCGCCCCTTTTGATTGCTCATTCCAGTCTAAATATTTTTGAACTAAACCTGTTGAGGTACCCGCAATTATAATCACTGAGCAATGACCGACGGCATAAGCAAGAATAAGAGATACAGCAAATAAAAGTTTTGTAGAAGCAACGGTAAAAACTATTCCTAACATTGGAGCCATATAAGCAAATGTGCAGGGACCGAGAGCAATCCCGAATATAAGTCCGAGAATAAAAGCTGCAAACAGTCCCTTTTTCTTAAAAGAGGGCTGACTTGATTGACCAAGAAAAGGAAAAGGTAATATGCCGATAAGGTAGAGACCTACGAGAAAAAACATTACTGCTACAAAGTAATTTCCATATAATCCCACATCGCCAAGAATCCTTCCCAAGAGCCCGGTTATAAAGCCAACTGCAGCAATTGTAAATAATATTCCTATAGAAAATAATGATGCAATAAAAAATGCTCTTTTAGTAGAAGCTATATCCTGTTTATTTATAAATCCCACTATTAAAGGAATACTTGCCAAATGGCAGGGACTAAGAATAATACTTAATATTCCCCATAAAAACGAACCGACTAATGCAAATGCAGGTGTTGAATTTACAGCTTTATACAGAAATGTAAAAACCTGTTCAATCATTACTCTACTCCACGGTTTTTCAGAAGTTTAACAATTTCCTCTTTTGGAAAAAATCCTTCGTGTCTAAAAAATTCATTTCCGTCCTTATCGAGAAAAACCTGGGTTGGAATTACCCTTATTTTATATTTAACTGCATAAGGCTGTCCTTCAGGTTTCCAAACATCATAAAAAACAACTTCCACCCGGTTTTTATATTCTTTTTCAATTTCTTCCATTATAGGCTGCATCATACGGCAGGGAATACAGTTGACTGAGCCAAGTTCAACAAAAGTTACTAAAACCTTTGACCCGGGAGCATTTTCTTTGCTGCTATCCTGCATCTCCTTTTCAGAAGCAGAAATCCGGCCGGATTTTACTGAGATATCCTGTATGTTGTTTTCCTCAGAATTCTGAGAGCAAGCAATATAAAGCATTAACAAAACAAAAGAAATTACAGACAAAAAGCTTTTAAAAAATTGCATTTGAAATACTCCTTTTAAAAGGTCGTCGTCGTTACATTTTTTTTGACGCCGTTCCACCCATAAGATAAATGTATGTCATACCCCAATTCGATAGAATTGTAAAAACACCGAAAACAACTGTTCCTATGCTCATTAACGCCCATCCTGACAAAATATTCCCTATTACGCAGCCGGTCGCGATTGCTGCTCCGGTACCGACTAAAATGCCACCGAAGAATGCGACAACGGTTTGTTCCGGTGGTTTTGGGAGTAATTTTGCCTGCCCAGATAATTTTGCTGACGTAAATGACCCGACAAACAGACCGGTAACCAGCAACACCAGCCACCAGACAATCTTTTTTTTCTGAGTCTGCCGGGGTGCCGGCTGATTTGATTTATTAACAGCTTCTACCGGTTGATTGTCTTTATTAACTGTGGCAGGTTTTTCCCAGACATGTTGAAAGTTCTTATCGGTAATTAGTAATTCTGCCTGAAGGACTCCGTGCGTTACACCGAGTGGATAATTTCTTCCGCTTGACGCAGAGGATAAGTATGCAGGTATAACAAGTAATCCTATTGCGATTCCTGCCTGCCACGGTTTCCAGGATTTCATAAAGACTTTTCGGGTTAAAGAATCTGTTTCCGACGAGGCAGCTTTTACATTATTTTTCTTTCTTTTATTGTAAACGATTATTATTGTAATAACACCGATGAATAGTGCAAGTAACCAGAACGGTAAACCGGTGAGGGAAGAGAGAGTGACACTTTTTCCAACTTCCGGTTTTATTATATGTGTTTTCATAAAAGCCTGCATACTGCTTAAGGGACCAAATTCTATCATTGCTATTCCGATTGGGATACCTACTAATGCAGCCATTGAATTCAGATTGCCTGAAGCCGCCTTATACAGGCATCCGCTTACACAACCACCCGCAAGTACTGTTCCCGCACCAAATACAATCCCGCCGAGAATGAAATTAATGTATAAAAACGGCTTTGGATTTAACGTAACAAGACCGAGCATGTCAAGCAATGCTATTCCTATCATGGAAACAACAATACCTATCCAGAGACCGAATACTTTTCGAGAATCTTTGAATAATATAACTTCACTGAATGCAGACGAGCCACAAAGGTCGCCTTTCTGAAGAAAAAAACCGAATAAGAATCCAACAGGAATCGCAGTCAATACCCACAGTTTTGTTATAAAAGAGTAAACAATCACTAAAAATAAAAGTATAATGGTAAAACTGATTGCCATTTTACCCTGAGCGTAATTTTTTTGATTGTCCATAGAATTACCTCCTAAGTATGTTTATATGTAAAATGAACCGAAAATCATGCCGGACAGAGTAGCCATGATGACCACAAGTAAAACGAAAACAATTGTCTTTTTTGTCCCCATGACATTCCTTATTACTAACATATTCGGCAGCGATAACGCCGGACCGGCTAAAAGTAAAGCTAATGATGGTCCCTTACCCATTCCATTTCCAATTAAACCCTGTATGATTGGAACTTCTGTTAATGTTGCAAAATACATAAGTGCTCCTGCAATAGAAGCAAAGAAGTTTGCAGAAAAAGAATTTCCACCAACCAGACCGGCTATCCAGTCGGAAGGGAACAATGATTCCTGTCCCGGTCTGCCTAATAAAAATCCTGCGACAAGAATCCCTGCAAAAAGCAATGGAAGTATCTGTTTCGAAAATACCCAGGTGGAATCTAACCAGTTTTTAAGATTTTCTTTATTAAACCATAATTTTAAAATAATTAACAGGACAATGAATAAAACTCCTGAAATATACCACTTTAGTGAATAGATAAAATACCATATATCAAAACCTGTTTGAGGTTTTCCCCAATTTATAAATACTAAAATTCCAATCATCAGTGCAAAAAAGATGATATTTTTATATAAAGGAATAGAATCTTCATCTTCTTCTAAATGAAAATTATTGTTACTTTTTGTTCTTTGTTTTTCGTCCTTTAAAAAGAATATGTGCATTAATAAACCGATTACAACACTAAATAAAACAGCTCCGACTGCCCTTGCTATACCAAGTTCCATACCGAGGACTTTAGCAGTAAGAATTATAGCCAGAATATTTATTGCAGGGCCTGAGTATAAGAACGCAATTGCAGGTCCTAATCCAGCTCCTCTTTTGTATATTCCCGCAAACAAAGGTAACACTGTACAGGAGCATACCGCCAGTATTGCACCTGAAATTGATGCAATACTATATGATATCCACTTCTTTGCTGCTGCACCAAAATATTTTAAAACCGCATCCTGTGATAAAAATACGGCAATACCACCTGCAATAAAAAAGGCAGGAACTAAGCATAACAGAACATGGTGACGTGCATAATCCTGAAGCATTAAAAAAGCTTCGTTTAACGACTGCTGAATTCTGATATTGCTGAAAGGAATGTAATAAGCACTCAGAAAAACTATAAAAAATAATATAAACTTTATTCTATCCTTCATTTTTATACTTCCAAGACCTCATTAATCCATTTTTTTATCGTATCTGTGTCAGGAATTTTTCCCTGACTTTTTATTTGGCTATTAATGATAAGACCGGGTGTTCGTATTACCCCATAAGATGCAATATCATTTATGTTTGTTACTTTTTGAATTTCAATATTCTCAGCAATATCTTTTATTGCTTCTCTTACGTTTGCTTCTAATCTTTGACAACTGGGGCATCCTGAGCCCAATACTTTTATATTCATTTCTTTCTCCTTTTCTTGATTACTATATCATATGATTAATTAATCATAAATATCAATAAAAAAATTTAGCTTGTTTCTATTTCCAATATTTCTACATGTTCTTTCGTTTTCTTTTTTAAAAACAGTGAGACTTTATCTAATAAATCCAAAACAGTTTTATCAGATATCTCGTACATTGACCTTTTCCCATCTTTCCAGTGGTTTACTATTCCAGCTTGAATCAATAACTTCATATGTCTTGATAAGTTAGACTGTTCAAGATTTAGAGCAGGTGCAATTTCACAGGCACATTTTGAACCTTCCGCCAAGTACTCAATAATTCTAATCCTGTTTGGATGAGCAACAGCAGTTAAAATTTCGGCTTTTAAATATGCAGAATCTATTTTCATTATAATCCCTTATATTAAACACTCATGCTCTTTTAGAGCACCACGCAGTATGAAAATATTTGATTTTTCTCTGTTGGTGACAACACCAACAGAGAGCTAAAATTATGATGCAACGGCAAAAAGTCTAAAAATCTAATATTTTGAACAGAAAAGAATTTGATAAATCAAATTCCTACATTTTTAAGATTATTATTTTCAACCAAT
>SDBU01006702.1_pt1 | contig 13477 bp, 21 predicted proteins | sample 2277071 | NCBI WGS metagenome assembly SDBU01 (sample SAMN10397929, study PRJNA504765) | marine sediment metagenome | isolation source: marine sediment core GS08_GC12, 126 cmbsf | place: Arctic Ocean: Gakkel Ridge, Loki's castle | collected 2008
AATCTGGAAACGCGCCTTATTTGAAAACTACCCTTAGGTTTCATTCTTTATTTTTTTTATATAGTTTGAAAAATTATTTTCTAAACTATTTATATAGTAAAATGGAAGAAGAAAAATTAGAGGTAGGTGATATAATAAGATATGGATTTAATTTTAGTGGAAGTCATGGGACATTTGGTGAAATAATAAAAATTAATCCAAAAACATACAGAGTTAGAGAATTAGAAACAGAATATAATCAAGTTAGATTTGATTTATGGGAAACAAAAATAATACAACCAAAAGAATATATTGATCAAAGACCATTAAATATTAGATTTCACACGTGCCATAAATCTAATATAAACGAAATAATAAAAGATTGTCATGATTAATTTTAAAAATATATAGTTTTTTTTTGCACTTTTTTAAAAAGTATATATTTTGATTTTTTTTTCTAAACATATAGTATAGAAAAAAAATATGAGTTTTCAAATTTATAGAAAAGGTCGAACTTTAGAAACTGGAAAAGAAAGAATACAACAAGGAGATTTTACTGATGTATTAGTAAAAATGGAAAAAACATTTGCAGGAACTGCAAGATACTTTAAAAGGGAACATCCTAATTTAAGAGGTTTTTCAGCAAGAACATTAAAAACAAAAATGCCTAACGCAGGTTCACAATATATCAAAGGAAAATTCAGAATAGATAGAACAGACCCAACAGATACAAAAAGGAAAATATTTTTAAAATTAAGAAATGGACAAACAAATGTGTCATTATTTTCAAGAACTTACACAGCTAGAGGAAGGGCCATATTATTAAATGATCAAACTAAACAAGATATAATGAATAAAATAGTTAGTATGTTAAATGATTTTCCTAGAAGAGATTCAAGAAGAAGAAAATTTCAAATAAGCTTTTGGGATGGTGTAAGAAGTGCTCAAAATTTTTTTAATTCAACATATGAAGATTTAAATGAAATGAGAAGAAAAATACCAGAAATAATAGAAGATATTCTTTCAAGATATAGAGATTATAAAATAAAAAGAATAACTGTTAATATGACAAGTCCAGATTTTAATTTTGGGAGGCAAATAGTTTATGGATCATTAACTAAAAATCAAAAATTTTTAAAAAGTTATTTATCTAATTTATTTAAAAATAATAATAATTTAACAAGAGCAACAATGATAAGAAAAACAAAGGAATTAACAAATAAATATTCAATTATTTCACCAATAACAAAAAAGAATTGCTTTATTATAGCTTGTTATATAGCAAAAAATAAAAAAAGACCTAATAAATCATTAATAAATACAGTAAATAAATTCATAAAAGATAATAAATTATCAAAAGAAATAAGAAGTATTGAAAATTTATCAAAATATATGAGTTTAAAAATGAAAGTTAATATAATAGTAACAGATAATAATTTTAGAATTTATAAATCTATAAGTGACCATGATCAAACTATTAATTTATTTGTATTTGGATCACATATATATGCTTTAATAGATAAAAAAGAAGGTTTAAAATGTGATTTCTTTAATGATAAAGGTGATTTACCTACAGAATATTCTAAAAAAATTGAAAATAAAATAATAGAAAAAAAAGATGATTTTAAAATTTGTACTTATGATTTAGAAACTTGTGATGAAATAGATGAAAAGAAATTTAAAAATAAAGCTGTTACTTATGCTGTTGGTTTTTATGATGGAAATATTTATAAAGATTTCTATAAATGTGATTATGAAGATCCTATAAAGGAATTTATAAAATATTTAATAAATGGAAAATTAGAAAAAATAATTATATATGCTCATAATGGTGGTAAATTTGATTTATGGTTAATTTTAAGACATTTATTAAATAATTGTTATGGAATAATAACAAACATAATTGTTAAAAATGGCAGAATAATTAATTTACTATTCAGATCAAAAGGAAAAGAAATATATTTCAGAGATTCAATTTGTTTTTTATTATGTTCATTAGATGAATTATGTAATTCATTTAAAACAAAAACCAAAAAATTAATTGATGATGTTGATCATGATAAAATAAATATTAATAATTGTGGAACAAAAGAAATAAAAGAATATACACAACAATATTTAAAAAATGATAATTTATGTTTATATGAACTTTTGATAAATTTTGATAAAATAATAAAAGAAAAATTAACAAATAATAAATTTGGAATTAAAGAAGTTTTGACAAATGCATCAATAGCAAGAAATATATTTTTATTAGAATATTATAAAAAAGATCAAATACCAATTTATAATATTACAGATGAACAAGATGAATATTTAAGAGAGTTTTATTTTGGTGGTAGAAATGAATGCTTTGAACATTTAGGATTAATAGAAGGTAAATTATATTATTATGATTTTTGTTCTTTATATCCATATTGTTTATTAAAAAATATGCCATATGGTAAACCAAAAATATTAAATTTTGATGATTTAATAATAGATAATAATACAAATGAAAAAATTTATAAAGATTGGTTTGGATTTGTTGAAGTTGAATTAAAACATATTCATAAAAGAAATAAACCTTTTCATGCTATTAAAAAAAATCATAAATTATTATTTCCATATTTTAAAAATTATCATAGATTAATAATTACAAGTGAAGAATTAAAATACAGTTTACAAAAAGATTTGGGATATAGATATAAAATTAAAAAAGTACTTAATTATAAATATTCAAAATATTATGCAGAAATGATTAAACACCTTTATAAATTAAAAATAGATGCACAAATAGAAAATAATACATCATTAAGACTAATTGCAAAAATAATAATAAATGCCTCATATGGATTTTGGGGAATAAAAAGAAAAATTGAAAATATTGAAATATTTAGACCAAAAAATGGAGATATTGAAAATAAAAAAATGAGAATAATAAATAAATTTAATGATTATTTTGAATCAAATAAATTAATTGATTATGAATTAGATCATAATGGATATTCATTTTTTAAATTTGAAGATAAATTAAAAGTAAGTTGTTCAAATGTTGGAATTGCATTTTTTACTTGTGCTTATGCAAGAACTAAATTATATGATTTATTTCATGATATAAAAAGAAAAAAAGGATTAATTTATTATTGTGATACTGATTCAGTAATAACTAATTTTAATATTGAAAGAAACCCAGAATTAAGAAGAAAATATATAACACCTATAAATGAAAAAGTAAGATTAGGAGATTTAACAAATGAATCAGATCAAAAACAAGGATATTATAAAAAATTAATTACATTAGGAAATAAAATATATTATTTAAAAAATTTAGATTTAGAAAAAAAGAAAGAATTATTAAAATTCAAAGGTTTGAATATTAAAAAATATTATGAAAAAAGAATTATTGATTATGAAAATAAAATAATAGAATTTAGGAATTTAAAAAAGAAATGTAAAAATGAATGTGATTGTTGTGTAAAATTTTCTGAAAAAGATTTTGATTTATTAAATAATGGTTATTATTTATCTTGTGAATGTATGACATTTGAAAGTGGATCAAATATAATTTATAAAGATAAAAATGTAAATAAAGTAATAAATAATATATCTTTTAAGAAAATGTATTTAAAAGGTAATGTTGATAAAAATAATAAAATTATACCTTTTAATATATAATAATAATTTTTTTAAAGTAATAATATATATGGAAAAAATACAAATGTATTATTTATGTGATTCGTGTAATAATGTAAAACTAGAAAAATATTTTACATTATGTGATAATTGTAATGTAATTTGTGATGAGTGCGAGATGGAATATGATTGTAAATGTAATTTATCAGTAATAGAAATTGAAAATGTAAAGAAATTAAAACATAAATTAAGCACAATAAAAGATCAAATTAAGTTTATTTATTTAAGACAAGACTAATAAAAATATATTTTTAAAATATATAGTTTTATTATATATAATGGGAGTTGATTTTAATTATTGCATATTTTGCGAGGAATGTGTATGGGAAGGTGATTTTGAACAATGTGATGAATGCTATGATTTAATAGCTTGTAATGAATGTAAAGGTAAATATAAATGTGATTGTAAATTAACAGATAAAGAAAATAAAGAATTAACTAAATTAGATTATAAATTAGCTACAATAAAAGAAAAAATAAATTTTATATATTTGAAATGATACTAAAACTATATTTTTAAAATATATAGTTTTATTATATATGATAGAATCAATAAAAATAATTGATAAAACTAATAGAGTTCAATATATTTTTAAACCTAATAGTGAAATAATTAAAAATAATCAAAAAATTTATATTACTAATGAAGTAATAAAATCAAAAAGAGTTGGGAGACCATTAGATAAAAAAAGTGATTATAAGCATAAATTACATCAATATAAAATTAAAATAGATGAGTTTGAAAAAGTTTATCCAACTTTAGTAAAAGCTTCACAAGATAAAGATTTATTAGATAAAGGAATTAATTACACAACTTTATTAAATGTATCAAGAGGAGCAATTAAAAAAAAATGGAATAATTTGAAAATTGAAAAAATAAATATAAAGTAATAATATAAATATGGGTAAATTTACAATAACTCAAGATATAGTCAATAAATTAAAAAGAATTAAATCAAATAATAGATTGTTTGTATTAAGAATATTATTTGATAAAACTAAAATCAAAACAATAGGAGATTCAAATAAAATTGTTAATGCATTAATTGGTAAAATAAATAATTCTAATCTAACAGAATTTCTTAATGGTGATATATCAGCCTCAACAAATGTAAATGCTGATCCTTTTAATAAAAGATCAATTATTAATTTAGGACAAGGAGTAAAATTAGATATTGGAAAATTTAATAAACCAGTTCCAAGACCTGGACCAGATGAATTTTTTTTTGCAGGAGATCAACAAATTATAAAAATACCAATATCCGGGACAGTTATACAAACATCAAATCCAGGAAATAAAAATCAAGTTAGAACAAATTTAGTTTTTGCAAATCCAACATTTAATAAAAGAAGTGCTGAAGTATTTGCTCGTGGAATGGGTTTTCCAGTAGGAAAAATAACACAATTACCAAATGCAATTGATATAAAAACATCACAAAAATTTAATCCAAGAAATTTTAAATTTACTAAAAATAGAAGAATAAATAATAAAATTGTTGAAAAAATATTAACTAATAGATTAATATAAAATGAGTAAGGTACAAAGTATAATATTTAATCGTGAATTTTGGACTATTTCAAAAGCCTCAGAATGGATTAAAAGAAATGGTTTTAAAATAAAGAAAATAGATTTACCTGCAGATGGGAAAAGTATAAGATTTAGACAAGAAGATCCAAAAAAATTTAAAAGATTTCGTATTAAAAAAATAACTCCAAATATTAAATTTATTTTTGGATTTGTATAATATATAAATATGAGTAATCAAATCCCTAGAAATATAAGAACTAGATATTATCCACTAAAAAAAACAAATTCTTATTCTTTTTTAGTAGATTTAGCAATTCCAAAAGATACACCTGTAAATTTACAATATCCAAACCAAATATTAAATGAAATAGGACCAAATTTTCAATATATTGGAGGTATTATAACTATTAAAGATGATAAAAATTTTCCAAATATTGAAGGAATGTATACATTTAATTTTGTTGTAAGTTGGAGTTCAACAAATACAGGTTTAAGAATTTTATATTTTCAAAAAAATAATAATATTAATAGACCATGTTTAACAATAGATGAAGGTTTATCAGCAGGAAATTCAAGAGTACAAAGCGGTTCATGTACTGTACATTTAATAATGGGAGATACCATAAAAATAATTGTAGAACAAACTAGTAATCAGGCAACCTTAAATATTGAAGGATCATCAACAACAGTTAATTTTTCTAATTTAGAAATTAATTTGATCCAATAATAAAAATATATAAAAATATATAATATATATATATTAACATGTCAAATCAAGTTTTCAGGAATGAAATAAGCCGCTACTTTCCATTAAAAAAACAAAATACATATTTTATGAATAATGATGTTGTAATTACAGATGTTACACCTACAAACTTAGAGTATGATATACAATTAACTGATGAAATCGGAACAGGATTAACATATGTAGGTGGTATTTTTACTATTGCAAATGTTAGTGCAGAAGGTGAATATACATTTAATTTTGTCGTTACATGGGCTACAAATTCTGTAGGTTTTCGTATTGTATGGGGTATAAGAAATACTGAAATAGTCAGAAGAGGATTATTGTTAAGTGTACCTGTAACTGCTAATTTTACATCTCAATCTGTATCAATTACTTCCTCTATGAAATTAGGTGATACCTTTAAAATACAAGTTGAGCAAACATCAGGAGGAGGCAATTTAAATGTTATTGGTGCTGTAACTTCATCATCAAATAGATCTAATTTACAAGTAAATCTTATACAATAATTTTTTAAAAATATATTATATAATTTAAAAAAAATATATAATATAAATAATATATTACAATGACACAAGCAGAACAAGATTTAGCTTTTATCAGCGATAAAAGAGTTCAACTCAACGCACCAGGCTTTATTATAGATAACAATTATTATACTAAATTAAACAGTACTGTTGATAGAGCAGAGACCAGCTGGAATATTGGCCGCTTCCGTCAATCATTATCATCATCAAATTTTGGTGCTCAATCAACGGTTATAATTCCAAGATCTTCAATGTTAAGACAAGTTTATCTTCATCTTATATTACCCCCTATAGAGGCAAATAGTGGACTATGTCGAGGATGGGGGTTAGCATCGATAGCAGATGTTTCCTATTTAATGGGATCTGCAAACGTATAATTTTTTTGCGTTGAAAAGTAAGAAGCCAAGAAAATTTTAGATAATCTTGGATAAATATTTAAGCGGACTAAATTTTAAATTCCGTTCTTACTAGTGTGATTTTTATCATGCGACACTGTCAAAATGCGGGAACGTCCTAAAATATTAAATACTAATTATTAATAGTAATATTAATAAGGCTTAGAAAAAACTAAGTAGTAAAAATTTAATAATTGGATAATCTGCAGCCAAGCACATTTTAAATGTGTGCAGTTCAACGACTGGATGTCAGCGGGTCATTTTTAAATGGCTTAAGGTACAGTCTAGTCCTATAAGGAAACTTACAGGTATTTCGATCACAACTACAATTAAACGGCCAGTCCCATTTCCAGATACAGATGATACAAGAAATGACTGCAGAAAGGCGAAGTGAAGTTCTAAGATTGGCGGGAGAAGAAATTTTAAACCCAACCCCTGGAATAAATCAACATGCAGTTATACAAATAATGCTTCCTTTTTCAAGCGCTGGAATTGCTAAGAAACCATTCGATACAACCTTATTAGATAGTCCTATTACAATAAGTGTTCAGTTCAATAATTCTGATAGTTTCTATATTGGTACAGGAACTAGACCTTTAGGTTTCATATCAGCTATAATATCCACAGCTCAGGGAGATTTACAAAACAAATCACAAAGTTTGAGAGGTGCACTTGTTAGGCAGCCCTCAATGCGATATTCATATCCGTTTATCCATTCTCAATCTATTCCGATTAATGTTACTTCAAATTTTCCTCTTTTAAATATAAATCAGATAACAGGTTTTATAAATGCAGATTTAATTGCAATATCATTTGGTTATATTTTAGCTTCTGAATTTACAGGTACAGGATCAGCAAGTCCATCACCATTTAACTATGCAAGGGTGACAGATGTTACACTTGATTTCAATGGTACAGTAATGTATAAAGCTATAAATCAAGATTATAGACTTTATAATATGCAGGATGAACTTGGAGCCTCTTATGTTGAAAATTCTGTAATAGCTCCAGCTGATACAGCCCCTTTTACAAGTTTACCAGTAAATAGTTACGTAATAGCAATAGATTTTTCACAACTTCCTTCTTATTCTTTTTCTGATAGATTTTATAATACATTCAGAATCGGAAATAACACGATGAACTTATCAGCTACGTTGCCAACAGCAGGAAATTATTTCCTTTTTTTAACATACCATTATAATGGTATAATATCTGTTAACGGAGACGCCAATATCTTTTTTGATTAATTTTAAAATAAATATTATATTATTAAAAAAAAAAACAATATAATATATATATAAATGGCGTCAGTAATTTTTCCAGCAATAGCAGGAATAGCAGCTCAATTTTTACCACAAATTATTAAAGTAATTGGACAAACAGTAGAAGGTGTATCAAAAGGAAAAGGAATTTTACCATCAATAGGTGGAGCTTTAGAAAAAACTTTTTTAGATATAAATGATACAATGGCAAAAGCACAACCAAGACCAACGGATAATATGATACCAGTAAGTTTAGCACGTCGATTATTAGGAGAAGCTGGACGAAGAGTAATACCACAAATAGGTAGAATAGTATCTGGATTTATTGGGGGAGGAGGTAAAGGACCAGGACGTCCAATAAGAGAAAAAGAAAAAGAAGAAATATTAAAAGCAACATTCCCTCAAATATCAAGAAAAGTAGGTAGAAAACGAAGAAGAAGGAAAAAGAAAAAAAAAAGGAAAAAGAAAAAGAAAAAAAAGAATTTTCCAGCAAAAAGGAAATTTAAAAGAGTAATATAAATTAAAAAAATATTTATATATATTATAAATATATATAAATGTCTAATAAAGCACAAAGAATTATATTTGAAACTGGTGTCACTGATACTTTACAAGATTCAAATAGAGCTGAAGAAGAACCACAAGTATTAAAAATTAGAGCTCAAAATTCAAGTAATATTTTTATTGATGTTCAAAGTAGATCAACACAATTAGATATTCCACCAGTAAGTATATTATTATCATCTACAAATAATTCATTATATTTAAGAAATATTGTAAGATTAGCAGTTTCTAAAATATTCGTTCAATGGCAAACACCAAATATTAATTCAAGAAATAATGTTGTTACATATTTTTCAAGTGTAACAGGAACTTTACATAGTTCACTAATTCCAACAGGTTTTTATAATACTCGATTAATTGCAATGAATGCGCTTGTAGTTGCTTTAAATGCTCCATTTTTTGGTGGTGCTTCTGGTCTTGTTTTTTCGCATGTTATTCAACCTTTAAATCCTACATGTTCATTATTATCGGCTGTTGGTGGTAATTTTAGATTTGAATTATCAAGTCCAATGATTGTTTTTGGTGAACAATTATTTAATTTACCAAAAGATCAAACACCAACAGCATCAAAATTTGTTGGTTCTATGGCTTTACTATATACAAGATATATTGATTTTAGAAGTAGAATATTAAATCAATGGACTAAAAATCCTAATACATCAAATAGATCAGGAGCAAATAATTTATTATTTAGATTCTTTTTAAATAATCCTTTAGGAATTGAAGGTCCATTAGCTGAAACAATTCAAAATTTAGTTTATTTTGCTCAAAAACCTTCATTTACTATACAATCGCCAGATTTTCAATTAAATGATCAGTTTGGTTCTACTTTAATAACTGGACAATGTGCAGAAGAAACATCAAGTGGGTTCTTTTGGGATATTGTTTTAGTATCTGAAACTTAATTTTATTTAAATAATTATATCTAAATTATTTAAATAAACTTTGAAAATTTTGATTCTTTTTTTAATGATTTTATTTGTTCTTTCATAAATTCTCTTACAATTCTAATTGGTGGACATTCTCTAATAATAAAAGCTGGTCCGAATTCATCATCTGTTTCATCATCGCTTTCATTTGTTTCATCTGTAAAATCTGTATCTGTAAAATCAGAATCATCTACAACTAGTTCTCTTAAATTATTCATAAATGAATTTTTGTCCATATTTTGATATATAATATCTATAGATATTATATATATATAATGAATAGATTTAAAAAAGTGACATTATTTGATACAGAGAAAAATATGAGAACTGGAAGGGGAATGACTACAGTTAATATTAAAATTAATGGATTAACAGAAGATGAAATAAAAGAAGAAATAAAAATAATTAGAGAAGATCAAAAATTAAAAAATAGAGAATTTAAAATTAATAATAAAAATGGAATTACAACAGGACCAAAATTTAAAATTAAATTACCAAAAGTTAAAGTTTTGAAAACATTAAAATTACAATTAGATAAAAATACTGGGAATACAACAGCTATTTTAGGAAGTTCAAAAACTGGCAAAACTACCGTAATGATGCATATATTCGAGAAATTTTATAATAAACCAAAATTTATAAATTCTTTATTTTCTAGAAGTCCACAAATTCTATTATATAAAGGAAGAAAAAATTTATTAAAAGGTCAGGGATTTGGTATAATAGGAAATGATTATATTGAATTACAATCTTTTATTAATACACATTGCAATAATAAATATCCATTTATAAATTTTTTCGATGATATACTTGATATGAGATTCAACAAAATATTAAGAGATTTAGTATTAACTTTAAGAAATTCAAATTTATCATTTGTTGGTGCTATGCAAGCAACAAAATTATTATCCAAAGATATTAGGGGAAATGTTAATAATATAATTGCTATGAACTTTAATAATGAAGAATTGGCTGAAGATGTTATTAATATTTATTTAAAGAGTTCATTTATTAAATTAGGATTAAATACACCAAATGAAAGATTATTATTTTATAAAAAAATGACAAAAGACAGAGGATTTATTTATATTGATCCACTTAATCATATTATTACATTTCATAGAATACCTTTGGAAACTTTGATTAAAAAAAGAAATTAAATAATTTTATTTAAATTATTTAATTTATCCTCATGGTCGGAATCGAACCAACTAACATCTAGCGTTACTCCATAGTATCTAGACGGAATCGAACCGTTATTACTACACTTCTTTCCTAATTAGATTATCAATGAGGTTTTTGCGATGCACAGGAATTTAACCCGTATTCTCCACTCGGAAGGAAGAGATCAACAACGCAATGATATTATATATATCATTGCTTTAAGTATTTAATAACTTTCATAAGATGAATCACTTGTATAAGATGATTCAGTTTCTGATTCTGTTGTAGATGATTCTGATTCATATACAACTTTCTTTTTTGGTTTTCTTTTCTTTTTTTGTTTTAATAATCTTTCATTTGCTTTCCTAAACGGTTGAACATGTTTATTTTTACGTTTATGTTTCTTTCCTTTTTTTCTTTTTTTAGGGATATCAATTGGTCTATTTTTAAAAACCCCCTTTAACACTAGTTTACGGTATGTTGGGCCACCCACCCGAATATAGCGATTAGATTCTGGATTAACTACTTGTTTTTCTGACATTTAAATTACTATATATTAATAAAAGAAGATTTTTATAGTTTTTTTGAGATTATATCAGTTTTTTAGCTTTTTCTTGCTTTCGCAGCTCTTGCTTTTTTTAAATTTTCTAGTCTTTGCCTTCTAATTCGTTTTTTTTTTCTTTTACCAGCAACTTCAAAGGCTATATTTCTTATTTTTCTTTTTTGTTCTCTTATTTTTCGTGGTGCTCTTTTTGGTCTCGGCGGAGCTTTTCCTTTTCTTGGTGCTCTTTTTCTACCTGCTTTTTTTTCTATTAATTCATTTGCTTTTTTTCTTAAAAAAACATCTGCTGTCATTTTTCTCTTTATTTGATTAATCATTCCAGCTTTTCTAGTTCCTTTTTTAAATATTATACAATCATTTCTATTATTAAATTTTTGTAATTGTCTTAATTCTTTAATTGTTAAATTTGATAAAGTCATATGATATAATATTATATAATTATCTTGGATGTAAATAATTTAATCCTATTTCTGTAAAATGATTTGGTTGTTTTTGTAATGTTCTCATTTCGAACATACCTGTAAATAAAGTACTTTTTCTTATAACCAACATTAATCTAGGTGGTAAACTTTTTAATAGTATTATAAAAAATTTATTTCTTATTAATGGAATTAAAGAAGAATCAGTTATATGATCAATTAATCTTTGTTTTAATTCTTCATATTTTTCAAGTTGCCTTTTTTTTAATGAAAAAACTTGTTTTGTTGTATTACATCTTATTTTATAAAAATCACTTGTATTTGTTATAACCCACATATATAATAACTATATATTTTTTATTTTATAAAATTATTTTATTTTATTAATATATAGAAATGTCTTTTCCAGAAGAACCAGACCCAGAAATTTTACATAATGGGAATACCATTGAAGAATTAACAACTATAGCTGATCAAATTAAAAATCATTTTACAAAAAGTAGTTATGAAGATTTTTTTTCACCCAGAGCAAATTTAATTATTAATATAATAAATTTGACTTTAAAAAATAGACAAATATTAGAATCAACCCTAATTGAAAAAGGGTATGATTTGAGTTATATAAATAATGATAATCTTTTAACAATTATTTATAATAATTCTATTTTTACATAATAATTTTTATATAAGTATTTATAATATTTATATAACAATTATAATAATGAATGTAAGTTTTGATATACTACCAATATGATTTAATGCAATTGTGGGGACTGGGTGCACCCCATAATAGGGTTAGATTTTTTTTTAATACTTTTTAAATTTGCATTAATTTTTTTTAATTCTTCATAAATTTTTAAAAATATTGGAGGGTGTTGTCCTAATAAATCATCCTCTTCCTTTTGTCTTTTCCATTTCATGTCTTGCATTCTTCTTTTATTTCTGAACATTTCAGTTGTATAGTCTTCCATTTTACTATATAAATAGTTTAGAAAATAATTTTTAAAACTATATATTTCTATTTGGAAATAATAATATTTCTAATAAAGGTTCCATTATTTTACTACATTTTTTATGATGAATAGTTTCACCTCTAACAAACTCTTGATATATATATAAAACATTGTTTAATAATATTTTATTTTTCTTATCATTTTCCATTACTCTATCAAGACTGTTTATATCTGTTCTAAGTAATTTTAAAAAGTTTACTTGTTTTTTTTCCATTTTTCTATATATATAGTTTAGAAAATAATTTTTAAACTATAATATTTTTATTTTTCTTTTTGTCTGTATATTTTTTTTTAGGTTCATAATTTAATAAAAAATTAATACTTATTTTCATTCTGAATATTTCAGATTTTATTTCTCCTATTTCATTATTTATTTTTTTTAATTCTTCATTAATTTTTAAAAATTTTGGTGGATATTGTAGTAATAATTTATCCGCTTCCCTTTGTCTTTTCCATTTCATGTCTTTCATTCTTCTTTTATATCTAAACATTCTAGTGTCATCGTATTCCATTTTACTATATATATAGTTTATAAATAATTTTTCAAACTATATAAAAAAAATAAAGAATGAAACCTAAGGGTAGTTTTCAAATAAGGCGCGTTTCCAGATTTTGGGAAAAGAATATAGTTTTTTTTTTGATTCAGGTTTTTGAAATAATGTTCCATGAAATTTTTAAAAATTTTTTCAAAATTTTTAAAAATTTCATGTAACAA
>SDBU01006704.1_pt1 | contig 13476 bp, 33 predicted proteins | sample 2277071 | NCBI WGS metagenome assembly SDBU01 (sample SAMN10397929, study PRJNA504765) | marine sediment metagenome | isolation source: marine sediment core GS08_GC12, 126 cmbsf | place: Arctic Ocean: Gakkel Ridge, Loki's castle | collected 2008
TGAAATGTAATTGTTGTGGCTCTACCAAGACATCGAAGAGGGGCTTCAGGTGGAAAGCCGGTAAGAAGGAACAGGTCTATCTCTGTGGTGGTTGTGGTTACGTTGGATTAGAGTTTACTAATAGTATCCTATTAGATTGGGGGAAATGATGGCTAATGAACGGCATAAACCTGGTAAGTATATACCTAATGCGCTGACATCCAGCAGAAGGAAAAATCAATCGCTAAGGCGCACTCGCCGCAAGGCAGCCAAGGCGGAGAGTAAATGATGAACTGGCAATGCGCCTGCGGAACATACAACCACAATATCAAAGACAGCTTCTGTTTACGGTGTGGTAGACCTAGAAGCCCTGTAGTCTACGAGAAGCCCAAGTCAACACCAAGAAAGACTAGGAAGGAGTAGAAATGTACGTATACATCAAATCAGAACCCAATCTATGGACTGTCGGATTTTACGACCCGCAAGGCGAATGGCATCCTGACAGTGACCATGACTCAAGAGAGAAAGCGGCAGAGCGTGTCCATTACCTGAATGGAGGTAAGCAGAAATGAAACCACATTACTTTGAACAGGATGAAGCCGATTCAGAAGACATCCAGCTACAGATGGCCAAGGCTCAAGGATACGTACCAGGAACGTGCCTCTTGAATGGCATAATAGTAATGGATGAAACCAGAAGGGGCCGGAACCCCTGCAAAGGTTGTGCGGGCCCAAGAGATAAATGTTATGGTGCCGAAATGCAAATGAGCAGAAATGAATAATCCATATCCAGGGACAATAAGTGATGGAGTAGCCGGTATCGAGGTACCCAACGATAAATTAGATGATTTCTTTTACCCTGATTACAGGGAGCCATTTATATGCCCATACCATAATTGCAGAACTGATAATGGTTGGTGCTGGGAATGTGCTGCTGAAACTTATGGATACGAAGATGCCAGACGTATCCATCTAGGTCTAGCCAAAGCGGAGAGGAGATGCCCCCATTGCGGAGCTCACTTAGAAAACTGGGCATCAGATGAAGCCTTCCAGAATGATTTAGACAATGGGAAGCACATATGCCAGAAGGAGGATAACTAATGGAGGATAATGAAATAGTGGTTTGCCCTTGTGGCTGGAGTGGTAAGTGGTGGGAGGCTGAGTTTTTGATAAGTACTGACTGGGTAAATATAGAGGTACTGCACCAATGTCCTGAATGTAATAAGGAGGTAACTGATGAAAACTGAAGACTGGGTGTTTTGTGCAATCATAGGTATAATCTGTGCTGTGGGGGGATTCATAATAGGCTATAATGCCGGTCACTGGCCGGGCTATCATCATGGAGCTAATCAGGTTGAGCAATACTTTGAAGCTACAGGAGAATCCCCCAATGAACAATGGCTACAGGATTTCTATGGAACCAAATTCCCCGACATAGATGAGATACTAGATACACTTAATCCATATGGAGGTAAATGATGGAAGAGAAATCACTAAGCACAATCAATCCCGATGATGACAAACTCGCTCAAGCATTTTATCGGCAAGGTCAAGAGCTTCTGGCCTATGCAGAGAAACGGGTTATTGTCGATGAGGATGGTCTAAAGGGAGCAAGTAATGACCTGACTATTATCAGGAAACTCATCAAAGCGATAGGGGACTATCGCAAGGAATGCCTAGCACCTTTCCGTGAATACGTTGACTCAATGAATGCTGCTTATAAGGCTATCATGGCCCCGGTGGAACAGGCCGACAAAGTGACCGAGGCATCAATGCTCAAGTACAACCGAGACTTAGTTGAGAAGGCTAGATCGGGAAAATAAAGGAGGAGGATCATGAGTGACCCAAAATGCGATAGGTGCCCCATAGATTCTACTTGCAGCGTGGCGAACAAAGAACGGTACTACCCAGTTTCGGAATACGAGTGCCCACTGATATATTTGATTAAAAAGATTACGGACAGGGGGTTCCCCCTCGATATACTTGAGCCACCTGAATAAAAAGGAGAGCAAAATAAAGGAGGAAAGCGATGAATCAAATAATTCTATCAGGTAATGTAGGCAAAGAACCAGAGATGCGTTTTACCCCAAGCAGTAAACCAACCACTTCTTTTAGTGTAGCTTCTAATCGGAAGTGGAAGAATAACGAGGGTGAACAACAAGAGGAAACTACGTGGTTTAACATCGTTACCTGGGGCCGGCTCGCAGAGATTTGCAACCAGTACCTCTCTAAAGGTAGGCAGGTGATAGTCAGGGGCAGGCTGCAAGAACGCAAATGGGAGGGGCCGGATGGACAGATGCACTATCGCACAGAGGTAGTTGCAGATGAGGTCGAGTTCATGGGTAAGAATGAGGATAGACAAGATTACGGAGGGTCGAGTTATGGCCCCGGTGAAGACGAGGTGCCGTTCTAATGGATAATCTTGAGATATGGAACAGGCTTAAGCAGCCGCCTAAGTGGGCGCTGAAAGAGATCAAGGGCGGTAGGTTGGCTGGCAAAACGGACATCTCTCCTCAATGGCGCTATCAAGCCATGACCGAAGTTTTCGGGTTGGGGAACTGGAAATACAGTATTCAACGGACATGGACTGAGCCTGCACCCGATGGGCAGGTATTCGCATTTGCAGAGGTGATGCTCTATTATCGTACTGATGCTGAAGCTAAAGAGTGGGGGAATATGGCAGGCATTGGCGGCTCCATGCTTATAGAAAAAGAAGCAAAAGGTCTACACGCCAATGACGAGGCATTCAAGATGGCTGTTACCGATGCCCTCTCAGTGTGTATGAAAATGTTGGGTGTAGCTGCTGATATTTATGCAGGACTATGGGACGGTTCTAAGTATAAGGAACCCGCCCAAGAGGGTGCCAAGGCAGCTTTTACGCAATCGGAGCCTAAACCCAAATCTTCTGCACCCTTCGTTTGGAACGCTGCTGCAATAAAGCAACTCCAAACCGACCTCGGTAAACTTGAGGATGTCAAGGCGTGGGATAAAGATAATGTACTTAGCTATCTCAATGTCCTTGGTGGAAAAGAAACGGATAGAATCAGCCTTGCAGTAAAGAATCTCGACAAAGAACAATCTCTTAAATTCTTGGCAGATATACATACAAGGATTGGCGAATTAGAGGAGGGGAAATGAAAGAAGGTGAATGCTCAGAAGCCATTTTTGGAGAGCGTGGGTTTACTCATCAATGCCTGAAGAAGCCTACGAAATACGAGAACAATAAGTGGTGGTGTACTATTCATAGCCCCTCTTATCTGAAAAGACAAATGGAGGCCCGGAATGAGAAGTTTCGGGCTGATAGAGCCAAAGACCAAGAGCGTTACCGGCGACAAGATGCCATTGATAAACTCGTAGAAGGCATAAGCACCGAGTTTATCGAGCAAAACCCCGGTATACTAAGGGGTCAGAAATGAAATCAGAGCTTATCAAAGAAGGGGATGAGATAACTAATAGCCTAGGGCTTAAAGGTGTTCTGACAGCAGTGTGGAAGAGTAGATACGGGCTAGTTATAAAGGTTGAAGACGGGATTCATATTTGGTCAGTTGCCCTTATCATTCCTGAGTTGCTGCCAATAGAGCGAGTATACGATTACTACGGATGGATAGGAAGGGGGTATATTGTTCTTAGCAATGGCCAAAAATTGGGTACTGTTTCAACCGACCCCTTAAGGACTGTAGCTGAATACGACATCAAATGGAAAGAAACACTAAAACTAATGGAGGAAGAAAATGTACCCCTGTCTTCACTGCAAGAATTTGACATCATTCGACCAGTTTACTGACTTGGTTAATCATTACGTAGCCTATCACCGGGAAGAATATAGGGAGAAGCTAAGGAGGAATAATGCCTCTTAACTGTCCGGCTTATTTGGAAGACCAACTATGCAGTGAGTGCCGTCACTTATGGCCCAATCAAACGTGTCATGGTGCTGGCCTGACCCCGATCAAGGATATCTTGACCATCGAGGAAAGACTGGATATCCTAGAACAGCCGACAGACACGCAGCAAGAGATAGGCGAATTGAAGAATGAAGTTAGTGAGTTAAAGAACAGAAGGATTGTAAGCGGAAGAAAATCAAGGTATAATAGATACATAGCGTGACAAGCGTGACCTTCGGGACAAACAAGACGGGGAGTGCCGGATGACAGGCGAATTAACTATTTGGGAGGTAAACAATGGCAAATAGGGAGAGGGTGGCTAAGGCATGGTGGGAGGTGGCCGCTAGGACTAAATCTGGGAAGAAGATGATGCCAACAGTCAATGACCACAAAAACCTACTGGGTAGTAAGGAAAAGTATCTAGATGCCACTATGGAAGTCATAGTCGAAATCATCTCTCTCATAGTAGATGAGGATGCTGAGTTGCCCATGCATTACTGGGCATGGTGCTACCAGCTAAAGAATGGCGAAATAACGGCATCACAACTAGCAGAGTATATTAAAGCAGCAGGCTGGAGAAAAATAAGGGAGAATTGATGCAGCGAGAAAAGCTGATAGACAAAGTGAGAGAGCTATTGGAGCCGATGAGGGAGAAGGGTGGGCGAGAGGTGGACTATACCTATATTCGGAAGGAGTTACACCTCGAACCCGGTAGCAAAGAGTCAGGGGATGGTTTAAGAAAGGTATTTGAGCGTCTTATTTATCAGCGGTGGGTTCGCCCAAAGGGAAGTAGGCCCGGTAATTTCAAGGTAATCAAGAGGGTTGAGGCGATACAAGTATTTGGAAATAAGAGGGAACGAAGACCACCAGTAGAATTAGTATTTCCCAGGGCGCAGGACACTGGTATGGAGATGGATTTCTTGGAGGATATCGTATTAAGGGAGGGCGATGGTATCCTTATATCGGGGGCAAGTAATTACGGGAAGACCACTTTGGCTATGAATATCTGCGGGGAGAATATAGACAAACATCCCATCCTAATGGGCAATGAGTATTCTTCAGGGGGCGAGCCAACACCAAGGTTTCTCAACAAGCTCGACCTTATGGATTGGGTGAAGTGGGATGATGAGGACGGGATGGATAAGTTTACCCTCCTGCCCGTAAAAGAGGACTGGGCTGAACATGTCGTACAGGACAGAATAAATATTATAGACTGGGTTAATATCGCTACAGGGGAACACTACATGATAGGCAATGTGCTGGAAAGCATCAAAGATCAAGTAGGTAGGGGGGTTGCGATAGTTGCAATACAGAAAGGCGAGGGTGCCGAAATGGGTAGAGGGGGACAGTTCACAAAAGACTTCACTGATCTTGAGTTACTGCTTGATAAACTAGGAGCCAACGAAACACTCCTGACGCTAGGTAAGGTTAAGGAAACCATCAATAACAAACGAATGTCAGGTAGGACATACGGGTTTAGTATTGAGGATGGTGTTAGAATCATGAACTTCCGTGAAGTAAAGAAATGCCCGGGCTGCTTCGGTAGGGGCTACACAAAAGAGGGCCAATGTTCAACCTGCCACGGGGATAAGTTCGTTGACAGATAAGGAGGTGAGAAATGACAGATAGGGAGAAGGTGGCCCAAGCAATATGGGCATTAAAGTCCAGTGACGACATTTCCTGGAATCAAGTGGCTGAATTTGTAAAAGATAGTTATCGAGCCATCGCGGAACAAATCATCGCTCTCATAGTAGATGAGGATGCTAAGTTGCCCAAGAACTGGCTATTACAGTCTATAGACCCAGGGCACATTGCCTATGCACAAATCTATCGTCAAGCTCAACAAGATATGCTGGCAGCAGGCTGGAGAAAAATAAGGGGGAATGATGGAACTTAATATCAAGGCAGTCGGGGCTACTATTGAGCATGAGGGTGAGGTAATGCTTGTGTTTCCCGATGGTGGGGATTTGCCACCTGATTGTGTCGTCGTGTTCATGGACAAAGATTCTTGGCAGAAACTGGAACAGGAAATGTCAAGGGAAGAATAATGCCGATAGGGAAAAGAGAGAAATTACTTGACAAGGTGTTCCGGGACTTCATCAGGATGAGAGCGATATCCCGAGTACATGGCTGTGAGAAATGCCTACAGGGTAAAACATCTTATAAGGAACTCCACTGCGCTCACTACCATCGCAGGCAGCAGATACGGCTCAGGTGGGATGAAGATAATGCCGCCGGATTATGTCCTGGGTGTCATATGTTCATTGATGATGAAGCCCCTGCTAAAGTTGAGTTTTTCAAGGAGCTTCTGGGTGAGACAAAGTTCTTGTTACTGGAAGTAGACCAAGGTAAGCCTGATGTTGAAATGCTTATACTCTATTACAAAAAGCAAATCGAGGAGTTAAAGAATGAATTATAAAGAATTAGTAGAACACCGAAGACAGGAGCTATCCGATAATATAGGGCGCTTATTGAAGGGTACTACTACTCCTGAACGTGTCTATATCAGGGCAAAGAAATATAAGGCGGTGAAGAAATGACAATAGCTGAAAAAGGGGAACGGAGGATTCTATACTTTGACTCTGATATACCATCTGTATATTTCCCTGTAGGTTCACCGGAGAGTGGGGGCACTTGTGCTTTCTCCACAAAAAGATGTCGTGAGTATTGTCCAAGTGGAAACAGTAGAAATGGAAGTGAAGCGTATGCACTAAAATACTTTCTCCAAAATGATGCTGATGCTGTGACTGCTAAAATTGTTCGGGATTTCAAGGTTCTAATAAAACGAGCATATCACGCCAAGATGATACAGTGGTGGGTTTGGGGGGACTGCCTTCCAGAACTTACAGAAAAGGTATTTCAAATAATAATGTCTCTAAATAAAGAGGGCATCCCCCAGTATGGATTTACAAGGAACAAAAAGTTGTGGGAGTTAGTTCCTGCAAAGAGGGATTTAAGCATTGGTTACTCCCTGGATAGTCTGAAGAAGGCAAAGGCATTATCCTTTGGCAAAATGACTGCTTGCCCTGATTATTACAGGGGCTACGCTCGCATGATATTCAATGGGCATATTCGTTCAACTTGCAATGGTTGGTGGTGTATAACAGAGGATGGCGAAGAAAGAAATAGTGATTGTAGAATCTGCCTTAAGAAGGGCGAAGGGTGTTATTCGGAGTTTGGGGAAGGAGGGTTAACAATGACAAATAGGGAGAAGGTGGTGAAGAAATGAAAACAGAAATTGCAATTAGCTGTTTCGCTATTGGCTGGGCATTCTGCCTGACAATGAGCGGGTTGCTATCATGGGTAGGCACTCTATCCCTGTGGGTTATGGCGGGAACGGTCACAGTGAGTCGCCTGCACATATATTTATTAGAGGGGAGGAAATAATGGAAGACGAAGTAAGGTGGTACGGGAAAACACTGTCGCCAGATTTAACTGAGGTGGATTAAGGAGTAAATATGGCATTGCCGAAGATAGATTCACAAGATTGGGAAGACGAGATTAAATTTTATCAGGCTGCAAGTCCCGAAGAAAAAGGTGTTAGGGCGGAAAAGCTCGGGATGTTGCCCTATTCGTATGCAAGGCGTATGAGGGAAAGGGGCATCCCCGTACTCCAAGAACCAGTCGATGATACTCTTCACGTAGAATTACCGCCTGTTAATCTAAGAGAGTACAAAGCCCCTAAGTCAAAGCGAGGTGATGAAGAAATAGCAATACTTCATGCCACCGATGGTCATGCAGGCAAGATTACGGTTTCGTTTAACAAGGCTGGCTACATCAAGAGGATGGAGCAGATGTTCCAGTCAACCATGGCCATCGTCAATCTGCACCGTAACATGTATCCTATTAAAAAGCTGGTGATATTCAATACAGGTGATAATATTCAGGGTGAGAACCCGCATCAAGGCTCTAAGATAGGAGAGGTGGAATGTGGCGCTAGGGACCAGGTTAAGAAGATAGCAGCCCCGATGTGGAACGATATACTCGGTTCGTTCAAGCAGGAATTTGAAGAGGTGGAAATGGACTGTGTCCCCGGAAATCACGGTCACGACAAGTTAGCCCCTGAGACTTCCAGCTATGATTTACTACTCTATGATGTACTGGATGCCGGTATCGGTCAAGAGAAAGGCATCATGATAAACGTACATGATGAGTGGTCTTACATTAAAGAGATATTTGGTTACAACCTTTTCATATTTCATGGTGACGGTATCCCGTGCCAGCAAGGTGTCCCATTCTTCGCGCTCGACAAGAAGTTGAAATCGTGGTATATGCAATTTGGAGGCTTTGATTATGCCTTTAGTGGTCATTTCCATAAACACCACACAGATGAGATTAGTTCTAAACTGGAATATTTTATGTGTGGTTCTTTGGTTTCAGATGATGCCTGGGCATTAAAGAAGCTGGGTATATCATCCAGCCCGTCACAGGCTCTTTACGGGATACATCCTAGACACGGAATAACTTGGCGTTACCCCTTAGATGTGGGGTAGAATGACCCTAGTAGTAGACTAGAGGGGGCTAGAATTGGTTCTCAGCGGCTTCTGGAGGGTATTGTGGCAAAGAAGAGAATATTCAAAGACGATGATAGCATCATAAATATGTGTCCCTATTCCTACTACAGTTGCCTGGGTGTGGGCTTGTGCCCTGTCAAGGAGGAGATCGCCTCCAACCCTTCGTCTGTAGAGCATTGGAAGAAAAGTGCAAGTAAGGCGACCTCGTGCATCCGAATTGGCGAGCGGCTATCAAGGGTGCAGTACGAGAATAAGAAGATAGGTAAACTACTATGACTGACGATAAGCAGAAAACATTAGGTCAAGCAAAGAATCAGTTGTTTGGGATTATGAAACCCCTCCGTCTTTACGGGCAACAAGACTACTGTGACATCGCTGTTGCTTTAATATCAGAGGTCATGGAGGTTGTCTACAGAAGGGCGCAGGGTGAAGATGTACCGATTATAATTGACGATTCGAGGATTAAGTGGTGAAATATGTACGGAGGAAGAAATGAATGAGGGGACAAATGCCATAGATTTTCTTAAGGGCTACCAAGCAGGTGAGAAAGCAGGGATAAAAGAGGTGGTGGATTTTATCGGTAAAGAACCTTTTGAGCATGACTACTTTTCAAATGATTGCTTTGCCTGCAAATGGGAAGCCAAGCTCAAAGACTGGGGTGTAGAACCATTGATAGAGGTAGACGATGAAACCAGGACAACAGAATAGTACTGACTGCTGGTACTTGGATAAGATGGGGGTTACTATTTGCTCTCCTGCTGACAAGCTGTATCGGATAGAGGGGGATTGGATAACCAATGCCAAGATGTGCACTGTCCATTGCCCTTTCCCTGAGTGCGTCTTGTACCATCCTGAATGGAAGAAGGTTAATCTAAGACCTGAATGGTTATTAGAATGGGAGAAAGAGAATGAATAAACCAAGAGAAGGCCAAGTGTTTGATTATGATGTAATAGCTCGATGTGAATATGAGATTGGTGGTGGGGATTGTGGGGAGCCAGCATCCTATAGGGTTTGGTGGGATACCTTCGGAAAGGATATGAAGGTTTGCACCGAACACTTCGAGTTCATAAAGGAGTTAGAGAATGAAACCAACACAAGGACAGATTAAAGAGTTTTGGGAAAGGTGTGGAATTAAAGAAAATCATTGTGACATGTGGGCTAAGGGTTATCCTTGTTACGATAGCCTTGATGACTTATTCAAGTATGCTGTGCCATTCTATATCAGGCATTATGAGGATAAAGGTATGCACACAGCATCAGCTTGGCAGCAGTTATTTGCAGAATGGTTGAATATGATGGTTGAGCACATAGGCAATTATCCTGCCCCTGCTCTATTCTGGGCAATATGGGAGGCAATACATGAATGAATGGCTTGGCGAACAAATCAAAACTGTAAAGTGTTTATGCCTGATAGCCGAGATACTTATAGAGCATGACCGAGAGTATCTACTACCTACTATTTTAGAGTTAGCTTACGAACAGATGCAAACTATTATAGAAGAAAATTGCATCGTAGTTGACTGAGGCGGAGGAAATATGACCATGCAAAAAACAATAAAGACAGAAGAAGACTATAATCTTGCTCTTAGCCGCATTGATAGGCTTATGGATGCAAAACCCGGAACCTCAGAATTTGATGAGTTAGAGCTTATAAGCACGCTTGTTGAGATTTATGAGGACAAGCACTTTCCTATTAGCCCGCCCGTGGAGGGATAATATGGATACATCAGAGACTTATATCAAGATGTGTGATTGCCCTGAGATACAAGATGGTCATGAACCGCAGGCGGGGGATTGTTACTATGCTCACGGTAAAGTTATCATACTCCCAATGAGCAGGCATATACCCAATTTCTGTGACTACTACTGCTTGTATCTAGTTGGCGCAGATGACTACTGGTGGCTACCCCGACAAGAAGATTTGCAGAAGATGCTTGAAGGAGACTGGTCTGGGGAAATACTCAGGCGCTTTCATATTTGGTGTAAGGACTGCGGCTTCTCGACAAGGGTAAATAAATCCATAAGCCAACTCTGGCTAGCCTTCGTAATGAAAGAGAAGCACAGCAAGCATTGGACTGGGGATGAGTGGGTACTAAATTAAAACCCACTCCCCGTTATATTCCTCATCTAATCTGTATATCTTACCTGACTGGGGTTCGAGGTAATGCAGCCCGCTAGTAGATAGAAAGATATTCCAAGCATGGCGGGAACCATAATCACCCAGTACAATACCAACGGCATTCAGGTGGTACAATTCCGACACCCTACTTTTTATCAATAGAGAAAAATCATCGCAGTCGAAACGGGCCCTGACATATTTGGGCATATTGATAATTACTTCGGCAAAGATACATTCCCAGTCATAAAGAGAAACATAGTAGTAGTTAGCGTCAAAGATATTGCATGGCAATTCTAATCCGGCATCAGTGAGCTTCTTCCATAATGCCCCACCAGACATGACATACTCTTTAGTTGGCTTCCATACTTCTTCTAGTTTCTCTATCCTTAGCTTTTCCAGCTTTTTCTTCCGACAGTTGAATAGGCCCATAACTCCACCTTCGGCAAGCCGGGCAACGATACCACCACTTGCCTTTGTGTGTATTTATATATCTCATTCGAGTGCCACAATGGCAAATCATTTTTCATTATTGCCTGCACAGACGCTTTATACACCAATCGTATACTTCGTTACTTATATCAAATTGTCTAATGAATTTCTTTAACTTTTCCTGCTTACTCATATTTCACCTCCGCCACCATTATAGCACGCCCAGTAGCCCGCATACAAGATTAGCAATTACAGTAGCAAGGATAGTCCCTGCGGCAATTAGTAATGAGTTAACCTTCCAGTTCATTCGCCACCAGTCCTTTGTAATAAAGCCGTGCCAGTCGTTAGTCAGGAATTTGTCCAGCTTCTGCTCAACCCCTGCTGCTTTTTCAGTGAAGCTCTTGAACTCCTCTTGTATGCCGTTGGCTCTTTGGGTTAATTCCTCAACCTGTTTTACGGTAGCATACTTGCGTGGTCTGCCTCTCTTTTCCATATCGTCTCCTAACTCAATGCCCACTCCTGTAGCAGTAGCTTGTATCGCTTCTCTATCTTGCGAGAGCCTTCACTGGCAACAACCTTCCATTTACCATCAGGTACGGGAAGGAACTTGACAAACTTCGTGCTGCCATCTATATCAAAAAAGGTAACGGGCCATGTGGCAGCTACAGCCTCGTCTAAAACAGCAACGTCTGTAACGGATTCTCCTGATTCGGTGCCATCCTTTAACACTTGGTCGTCAGCTATGTCCACCTCGCAGTAGATAACCTCTTTTGTCGGAGGATAGAGAATTGACTGGATAGTATAATTTAACAGGACAGGGGTCTTCTGGACATCGTCAGTTATAGCAACAAACTTCAACCTGAATAAGGGACTAGTCGGATCGTTGCTACTCCCGTCCTGGGGGAAGAAGAGGGTGGCTACCATGCTGGTAGCCGAGCCTTTCAAATCACCTGCATCCGTATAAGAACCATCACCCCACTTTTTATAGTGGCACTCCCAGTAAATATCTACATCATAGGAGTGTCCCAGCAGGACAGTGATTTTAATAAACGCCTTATCCGTACTCTGGAAACCCCCATGCAACCAAGGTGTTTCCCAGTAAGTATTTGTCAAGAAGCTGCGGTTAGGATCGTTTACGATATCGCCGTATTCGGGGAGCTTGATATAATAGACACTATCGCCGGAAGATGTGGAACTGATATAGAGCCTCTTCTGGTAGACACTGGAGACGAGGGCGGTTTCAGCACCAGCCAGGGTCAGTTCATGTATCGGATGCCACACCCAGAGGGTAGTGCTATCTATTGTTTCCAGCCTACCCGCCAATACCTCCACCTTCGCACTATTATCTGTAATAGCAAACAAATAGCTCTCATCGGCTGCGAGTTCCTGTACCCTGCCTGCGAAGGCGGTTATGTTCGTAGAGTATTCTGCCGGGTTCCTCCAGGTAAATGCACCACTGTCAAATTCCAATAGCCCTTGGTCGCCATAAGGCATATAGATGTTTCCTTGCCACTCAAGAGAACCCTTCCCGCCGGTAGAGGATTTAATAGGTCTGGTGATATTAGTAAGTACATTGACACCCCCGCCGCTATCTAGGTAGAAAGGTCTATCTTCCTTAAAGATATACAGCGCATTGTCAAAGGCAATCATATCCGTGATGTTATTTGAGGGGGCATCAACTACAGTGGCACCCGACCAGTTGGCATCAAGGATGGGATTAGTTGCTGAATAGATATTATTAGGAAGCAGCGCCTTCCACAGTGTTAAGCCGTTCGCTTTGAAGAAGTAGGCATAGCTATCCGATTGAGTTGAAACATCTGCCGTACTCACATAGTAATAGAACTCACTGGCCCCCAGGGCTATATAGAGCCTGTCATTTGAAGCATCATAGAACTGTTCTATATCCGTGATGTCTTGGGCGTAACCCGCCACATAGGAAAGCGTCCCTGCGCTGCCGTCTATTTTTACAAGCACAGCACCGTTAGCAAGATACAAATCGTCATTAAACTCAGCCCAGGCAACTGTAGTATTATAAGAAGATATAAAAAAAGTACCATCGGCATAGACGGTTACATCGCCTACCCCGGCATGTTCACACTTAAATTGGACTTGGCACGTAATAGCAGCGGCATTGAAGGTATGTTTGACAGTCAGCTCCTCCCAACCACTACCGCCACTGTGCCAGCTACTATAACTTGTATCTGTGCCATCAGCAACAGCTATCCTGGCCTTAGTTGCTACGCTGGCCCACATATAGCCCTTTATTACAATCGTTTTCCCCCTGAAGTCGTTACTCCAGTTAGCCGCAGTTTGGCGTATATAAGTAACCTGATTTGAATCAGGGCCAGCTACTAGCTTGGCTGAAAAACTACCTTGATTAACAACGCTGGCTTCCCTTGTTAATGTCCCCCCCGATGTGTCTATGAAAAGCGTCCAGTTGGTTAAGGTGTTGGCATCATCCCACAACTCCAAGTTCCCATCTGTAATTGCCAGCAGGGTAGGCATGGTAAGAGCAGTGGAAGTTGGCCCTGCGACAACCATTCCCCTGAATCGG
>SDBU01006705.1_pt1 | contig 13476 bp, 24 predicted proteins | sample 2277071 | NCBI WGS metagenome assembly SDBU01 (sample SAMN10397929, study PRJNA504765) | marine sediment metagenome | isolation source: marine sediment core GS08_GC12, 126 cmbsf | place: Arctic Ocean: Gakkel Ridge, Loki's castle | collected 2008
CCATTAAGGACCACAGTTCACCCTTCCCATCGTGTATACATTCCATTTATCAGCCGCACCCTTGCAGGGCGCGATTCGACTGAGACCGTCTTCCCAACTCCTGCGAGATTTCGCACTTTTCCCCGTCGCCTCTTTTCCCGTTTCCGGGCTCGCCTCACGTGAGGGATCGCACCCACTTTTCCCGATGCCCTCACGTCAAATCGCCTCTCGCCTCACACCACTACAATAGTTGACTCTTTCGCTCAATTACTCCCCTCTGTGATTGTGCAGTCCTACGGGGGACAGTGGTTGACTAGTTTTGTCAACTTTTGACACGAACCGCCAATTATGCTATAATATCGGGAAACGCAACTTCTCTTCAATTCAGTAAACACACTCAGGAGGTGTGGATCATGGCACGACAGGTACGACTCAATCCGACAGAGGCTGCGGATAAGCATATCCGTAGGACCACGGCTGCCGTCGCTGACATGCAGAGGGGGGTGGAGCGGGTCACGGAAGCGCCGACCGCACTGGCTGCGGACAAGATCGACAAGATGCGTACCCGGTGGTTGGCCGCCGTCGACTCCGGCAAAGTTGAACGCGGTCTTCGACGCGTTACCCTGCAGGATTGGAAGACTCAGATGCTGACAAAGGGCGTGGGCCGGGTCGCGTCCGGGGTCGAGGCTGCACGTCCGAAACTGGAGTCGTTCTACGGGGATCTCTTCGCACATGAGAATGCCCTTCTCGGGCAGATCGAGGGCATGCCGGACTTGTCCCTGGAGGACTCCATTCAGAGAATGGGCGCCTGGGCCAGGGGTATGTCTGAGTTCAAACGGAGTTAGGTGAATCATGAGAATCCGCGATGCTCAGTTGGAGTACCGGAATCAGATGGGATTGACAGCGGGTGTGTGGACTTTTCCTGTCAATTTGGTCGATCCCGTGACGGAGTTCAAACTGTGGTTTTGGGCAAAGGTCTACTCTGGCGACGCGCTGGCCGACCAGTGCCTGCCGTACACTATCACAGAGATCGCGTTGGTCGACGGTAGTGAGGTGATATTCGCGATGGACGGTGCCTGCGCCATCGCCCTCTACGGTTTTGATCACGGAAAACTCCCGATGCACTGGCACCAGGAGTTGGCTGGTATGAGCAACTATTGGTGCATCCCGATTTGTTTTGGTCGTTGGTTGACGGATCCCGAATGGATCTTCGATCCTACCCGGTTCCGTAACCCTCAGATCCGAATCACGTGGAACCTGTCCGCCGTCACGGCTGCAGGCAGTGCAGGGTCGTGGGCTGTGAACGATCTGTCGATCTCAGTGTGGGCCAAGGTCATGGAGGAGGGGGCAAATCCCCGGGGCTACCTCATGGCGAAAGAGATCAAAGAGTTTGCCTCATTGGCAAGTGGTGATGAAATCACCTACTTGCCAACCGACTTCGACATCCGCAAGGTGATGATTCGGGCGTACAAAAATTGTGGTCAGATGAACGATGCCGTGAGCAACATCAAGATTTCCCAGGATGAGGACAAGTGGATCCCTGTCGATCTGGGGAGCCATGATTTCATCTTCCTCATGTACGACTGGTTTGAGGAACTGGAGATGCACCTGAAGTGTTGCCGTGACGACACTGAACAGGATGAGCATTTCGGGGGCACCTACTCTCACGGTGATGGGATCGGGGCGCAGCGAGATCAAATCCAGAACTTGCGCGGGTGGGCGAACAACTGTTTCTACCTGGATGCTGTCGACTCAGGGGGAACAACTCACGACAATAACCAGTTATGGATCGAGACATTCACTCGGACTCCGTTCGATTGCTTCTGCTACCCCTTCGGGGATCAGATGATCCGGGAGGATTGGTTGAACGTGTCGCGGATCGGGAACCTTCGTCTGATCCTTCGACAGGGGGGCACGGGCTACACCGAACAGATCATCGTGCAGCAGGCTCACCCATACTAGACTATACCGGGGGAGCGTGTAACAGAAGGTTCAGGGGCCGATCTTCTGCTATGCGTTCCCCTTTGCCGTAGGGGGTGCTCTATGATTAACGGTCACATGCCTTACAGACAGACCTTGCACATGATTAAGGTTGGTGCTGGCGTTGAGTACATTATGGACGACCAGATCCAACCGGGTTGGACGGTCGTCTTGACTCACATTGCTTTCATCGACGAGACCTCTGACCTGACTCAGGTTCTGATCGGCTGTCGAAGACGTAGTCTTGACCACTGGTGGGAAGAGGAAGTCGCACCTCAAGCGGGTCAACTCTACTGGACAGACGAAGAGTACTATTTGACAGAAGGGGAGCGTCTCACGGTTCTGTTTGACGGTGGGGGTGCCGGGGATCAGCTTTGGGTCTACGTGGATGGGAAGTTGTACGAGAATCCCTCAGAGGTAGGATCATGAGTCCAAAGATTGGTACGAGCAACCTCCAAACCATCAACGGGGCCATCGTCGGAATGGACGCCGGTGGTCGACAAGAGGTCTCTATCTATGGCACCAACGCAGTGCCCGGAGATGAAGCTGTCAACGCTAGTGCCGCCGGTCGAATGGCTGTAAACATGGGTGGGGGGATGGCTCCAGGTGACGGTTTTGCGGCCTTAGGTCTGCTTACGCCTACAGATGCCGGTGACGTTGCCCGCAATCCTGCTGCGATGTCCTACTTATTTAACGGCATGCTATGGGACAGAGCACGTAACAACCACATTCTGACATTGCTCCCTTCTGCTGTGCGGGCCGTGACGACTGCCAGTGCTAACCAAGTGAATTACAACGGTCGTGGGGTTTTGATCTTCTTCGATATTACGGTTGTACCCGGCGCAACGACCGTCACCCTCACAATCGACACTTACGACTCAATAGGGGGAACCTGGAAACTGCTACTCACCGGGGCGGCGGAAGTCGGAGTGGTGGACAGGTGCTATTTGCTCTACCCGGGGGCCGGTGTTGCTGCAAACGGGATCGACGTGGTCAACGCCTTCCCGCTGCCTCGCACCTGGCGTATCAACGTCACCCACTCCGGCGCGGGCAACTTCACTTATTCGGTGTTTGGAACAGTAGTACTATAGGGGGCATGATGCAAGTCAAGGTCGTGAAAGCACGAAAGTGTGGGCATATCTACGAGTACGATGTGGTGGTCAACTCAGATCTCCCGGTGGCGGAACAAGTCACAGATCGGGTTGTCTACTTTGACGATATGCCACTACCGCAGATCGAGTCCGAGTTGCGCCTACTCCTCAAATCAAAGTACGCCAAACACGTCAACGGGGTGTTAGCTCTCGAAGGGAAGACCCTGGATCTATAGACGCCACACCTCGACGGCGGGGGGCGAACGTGTACTACTATCGAGAGGTCACGGTTCCGGCGAACACCACGGAGAAGAACCCACAGGTGACGGTGCTGAAAGTGACGATGGGAATAGCACGGGAACAGTGGGTGATGTTTCCCGATGGATGCTACGGGTTGACACACCTGCAGGTCTGGCATCACGGCTGGCAGGTCTGGCCGTGGGATCCGCAGCAGTCGTTTCACTGGAATGATTACGTCTACCACATTCAGGACCGCTATCCCTTCACAGCGGAGCCGCTCGAGTTGAAACTGGTGACTTGGAATGTGGACGACTTCTACGCTCACACCATCACCTTTGCCACGGTTGTCGACGCCATGCCGCCTCCTGATGAGCTGCAGTCGTTGTCCGATCTGCTGGTCGAGTTGGGCATGGAAGGGGGCGATTGATGCCACAGGACCTGTTTCCTCCTTTCTCACCTTATCCCCGGTCGTTGCTTGGATGGGACGGTGTCGACTTCCGGGTGATCCGCGTTGATGATCAGGGGACCGTTCACGCCCGGGGTGAGGACCAACTTTTCTCCTATCGGTTGAACTACTCTTCGTTGGTAGAAGTGCCAAACGCCGTACTCGGTGACAACAATCTCAACTGTCCGCCGTGTGATCCTGACAGGGTGCTCGTGGTCACGACTATAGTGGCGTGGAATGCCGACAATGCGTGTACTTATCTCATGACAGGTATTTCGACAGGTGCGGGAAGTCGGTGGGTTCGTCGTGCAGTTGCACCGGTTGCAGATTCATCGGTGGAATGGTCGGGGCATCTGTACCTAGATGAAGGCGACTTTGTGCGCGCATATTTTCGGGGGTGTGTGCTTAACGATAGTTTGAGTTTGATGGTTACGGGGTACACGTTTACCAGAGATTAGGATGGTGTTCCCCCTTTTCAGGAGGACAAGCCTCGTGTCACACGGCAAACCGGATTGGGGCCTCGTGGGTCCGAAGTCGACGGTGTTTGGCAGTGACGATATGGGTGAGCTGGCCGTCCGCCTCAACTCCCCTGTCATGTGGGATCGACGGGGCGACGTGATCCTGATGGACTCTATGGAGGACGGTGGCGGACTCCGGGCGGCGGGAACCATGGGGGTCGGTGACTACTACTCAACTCGTGCTGCATTGGGCCGGCATGGTCCCATAGCACACTATTGCTATCTGGCCGGTGCTGCGCTGTCTCAGGGCTACGTCAACTGGGTCGTCTTTCCCACGGGTCAGTTGGTGTTGGGATTTGAGCTATCGTGGGGTTTCGACCTTAACATAGCCACCATCGCCTTTAACCTGTCGTGGTTTGACGGGGCTGTAGAACACGAGTGCAATATCAGCTATCTGCCAGCTACGGGCACTCTACGGTACCAGACGGCTGCAGCAGCATGGACTAACATCGTCGTGGGCCTGAATCTTCTGGAGGTCTATCAACCCTATCACGTCATCAAATTGGTGGCAGACTTCGACACCAACGAGCACGTCAGGGTCATCCTGAATGAGAACACGTATGATCTGGCGGGGATCGCACTCTATGACTCGCCAAACGCTGCAGGTCCGATGATACAGGGCCAAATGTACGTTGTCTCCGATCTGGTGGGTGCCTCGCAGTTCTCCGCCGATCGGGCTATACTTACGCAGAATGAGCCGCTATGAGACATAAGGGGGAGCTGTGAATCCAATCACTATCATGCGTGAGGTCGTGGTCAGTCTGATGGGACTGAGTTTGGTGGGGGCAAGCATCTATCTGGCCATCAGGGGACAACTCCCAATGGAGTACTTTTGTACCCTCGTGGGGATGATGGTCGGCTTCTTCGTGGCAGATCGCAAGAACGGGAAGGAAATCGACCACATAGAGGTCATGGCAGGGAGGAAATAGGTCTCATGGTTGAGTACACTGTGGAGGACGTGGCACAACGGCAACGGTTCACCCAGCAGGGGCGAAAGGTGAGCTTCTATGACGTGTCTATCGTCACGGAGTTGGGGTCCACCGGCACACTTCGGATCGCCGCAAAGGACTACGACAAGACGAAGGTGAAGGGACTCCTCGATGAGTTCGCGGAGAAGTTGGACCTACCCTTCGGGCTGTAGGGAGAGCGCCTATGCCACTCATACCACCGCCGGGGTACGGAGACGAGAAAGAGGAGCTGTGGTCCTACTTTCTCCTGGATCTGGAGTCGATGGTTCGCGCCATCATCTCGCTCGATTGGGCCTCTCTGAACATCATCTGGATCCTGCTACGGGCCGATTGGCGCAATCTGTGGGACAATGTAGAGTCGTATGCACTAGAGGTCGGACAAGCGGCTGAGGACTGGATCAATCTGCAGGCCGCCAATATTTGGAGCTCACTGCAGCTTGCCCTCGATTGGATTGGGCTCACGTGGGACAGCCTGGGGTCGGAAATATCGTCAGGTTGGTACACTGCCGTCTCCTGGGCAGAGGCAAAGAAAGACGAAGCTATTGAATGGGCCAAGGTCCGGTACGACGCTGCTAAAGTGTGGGCAAGCAACGCCTGGGATTGGGTCCGTGACCGAGGTCCGGCGACTTGGGATTGGATCCGTGACAAGAGTTGTACCGTCTGGAGTTGGATCAGCGACAAGAGCGGCACCGTTTGGGACTTCGTGTCCTATCCGGGCGTTGTGCTTTGGAACTGGTTTCTTGGTGTCAGAATGGTCATCGAGGAGTGGTGGGCCTATAATGCAAGTTGGGTCGACACCTGGCGCACTACCTACCTGCAGTACTACCTGGACCTGTTTGACAACTATCGGGACGACCTCCTGTCACTGCTAGAGGATCCGCCTACGTTCAGCCTTAAACTGATACTTCTCGACCATGCAGAGCAGTGGCTGTATGAACGATGGTTCGGTGAGGTAGCGTAGCTATGGCGAACATCCGAATACCAGACGGCGCCGGCGGTCACACGGAGATAACAGAGCCGGTTCGGACCGACTTTCCCGCGAACCTTAACGGTGCACTGCAGTACACGTTGTCACACTGGATTTATGCAGTACTGAGCGTGATGGGTGAGGGCCTTGCCACCTTCGCCGGCAGCTTCTTCGTGCAGTTCCTGAACATCCTGGAGCCGGAGATGATCGATTTCGTTGATCCCCTTATCGACCTCGTGTTGGCAGCTCCCGATCTATCACCGGAACTTCGACACTACTTCACCAAGCTGCAGGCAGGGGGGTCACAGGCCGGTGCAGCACTTGCAGGTGCCCTTGGCACGTCCGCAGCCGGTGCAAGCCTCACGTCGATCATCACACCACTTTTGACAGTGATAGGACAGGGTGCATGGACTGTGATGCCCATCAACTTGTTCGACGCCGGCACGCAAGCGGCTGTGATGTGGAGGGGACACCAGGACCGGGCAAGGTACGAAGAAGCCCTTCGTATGCAGGGATTCGCAGAACCATCCGCCACGGCTTTAGAGGACGTAATTCGACCACGTACCACCATCCCCGATTGGGTCCAATACGTCTGGAGGCATCCCGATCAGGAGGGGGAGTTCCGTGACGAAATGGTCAAGCGCGGGTTCCTCACTGAGGATATCGACCGGGCTATGGAGTTGATGCACCTCGTGCCAGGGCCGGGCGACCTGATCACCATGGCCGTCCGTGAGGCGTGGCGCGACGATGTAGCCGCCAAATACGGGTTGGACGAAGACTACGTAGCCGCCTTTGGCGAGAACATGAGCAAGCAGGGGTACGACGAAGAGTGGTCTCGACGGTGGTGGCGTGCTCACTGGCAGTTGCCCTCGATCGGGCAGGCCAGGGAGATGCTGTGGCGTACCCCGATGACGGACGACGACTTTTCGGAGTACCTACGGTTCGCGGACCTGCCGTCGAAGTGGCGTGGTTGGATGGGCGAGATTGCCTATAGGACGCTCACGCGGGTCGACATTCGGCGGATGCACGCGATGGGTGTTCTGTCAGACGATGACATTGTCAAGTCATACGCTGACTTCGGGTACAACGCAGAGAACGCCGCAAACATGGCCGAGTTCACGGTACGGTACAACGCAGAGAACGACCGGGACGTGACGAAGACGGATCTGTTGCGTGGCTACCGGTTGGGGGTCCTCACGAGGTCGGAGGCCACCACCGGCCTGGTCGAATTGAACTACTCCCCCTCAACTGCCGACTACTACCTGAGCCTTGAGGAGTACAAGTATTCTGAGGAGTTAGCCGATGAAGAAATCTCTGTCGTACAAACGCTGTACCAGGAAGGCCAGATTGACAAGTCTACAGCTACCGGTCGTCTTTCCGCAGTGGGACTTACTTCGACAAGAATGGATCGACTCTTTGAGAAGTGGGATATTCGCCGGGCGGCGAAAGTGGAACGTCCTACACGGGGTGAGCTTGAACGGTTCGTCAAGCAGGGGCTTCTGACACAGTCTGAATACGGCTCCCAAATGTCAGACCAGGGGTACAACGACGGTCTGATCACCATGTACTACGCCAGCATCCTGCTAGAGTTGGAGCAGGTCGCCAGGGTCGAGGAGGCACGGACCGCAAAGGAAGCGGAGCGGATCCGGGAAGATGAAGAGCGGACCGAATATCAGTTGGCAAAGGCGAACCTCGACTACCAGATTGCACAAGAGCGTTTGCACCTGCAGCAGGTGAGGACCGCCGTTACTCTGTACGCCGACAAAGACGAAGTGGAGGCGCTTATGGCGAGCATTCAGGAACTACAACGCGATATCGCAGCCTTGGGGCTGGTGATCGCCGGCAAGAGGACGGACATCAGGACAGCACAGGCAGCACTCAGAGACTTGGGGGTCTCACCGGATCTGACGCTGTTGTACACTCAGATCGACGCTCTGAACGTGCAGATCACAGAGGGCGACGCTGCGATCGCAGAACTAAGGGTGTTGTCCGCAGAGGCACAAGCTGCTGTGAGGGTTGCACGTCTCCCGACCGCCGTCGTCGACCTGACAGAGACGATAGCCGCCGCCCGCGCTCAGATCGCCATAGAGCAGGCCATCATAGCAGGGCTACGTGTCACGATTGCAGAGGCACAACAGGCACTGACACGGTTGGGGATCCCAGAGCAGGTGCAGGACCTGTATGCACTGGTCGACCAGGCACAGATCGCCATCGCCCAACAGAGGGCCGAACAGGCCGGTCTCAGAGTCGATCTGGTCGTGGCCACTATCGCCGCCTCGTGGGAGGCACCTGTCGCTGAAGTCGAGGCTGTCAGAGAACAGATCGACGCCTTGGAGATATCGGTACGAACCGACTTCGAGGACGTGGCCGATCTCAAGTTGCAGGTGGCGGAGATCAAGGCACAGGTTGCGGGTATGCTGGACTCCGAGGAGATAGCAGAACTGGAGGCCGATATGGGCGCGACACAGGAGAGGATCCGACAACTGCAGATCGACAGAGCACGACTCCGGGTCACCTACGCATAGCGTATTCCCGTGGAAACGGGGAACCATGAAAAGGGGCACAGAACCATGCCGTACTACACCGATGAGACGTTGGCAAAGTCGCGGATCCACAAGGAGAAACTCCTGCAGGCGTGGCGCGATGAAGTGGCACGGCGCAAGGCACGACGGATTGCGGCAGACGCTGCAGCAGAGATTGCACCTACGGTTCTGCCGCCACACCTTCAGCGACACGGAGTGCCACGCTGAGGCGATTCTAGGCATGTTTGGCGCAAAGTGACACCAAACTACCTCTTTGGGGCGTAAGGGGGGTAGAATCGAGGCTACGGAGGTTGAGCGATGCCGGAACGGGAAGCACTGTTGAGGGCTATCGAGGCACAGAAGCGGGTGATGTTAGCTGCAATACGGATCGGGGAAGATGCCAGAATGGCGAGAGAGAAAAGAGAGAGGGAGGCCATTATAGCAGCCTCCCTCCCGACGGTTCCTTTGTTACCGCCTACTCAAGGGTGATATAGGTCCTACCACTGGCCGACACGTGAGTGGTGGGAGTGGCAGTGTAGGGCATGTGATCCGTCATCATCTCCAGAGTCTTGATGACAAACTCGGAGAAGGTCACAAACCACACATCTTTGTCCATCGCCATACATTGTACACACGCTCCAGGAGCGAACTCCGACTCGAAGAGGGAGAAGGCCAGAATGGTGAGATCCACTCCTTCGAGTTGGGGGAGTTTGGCACTCGTACCAAGTGTAACCAGTCCGTACCGTATTTCATTAAGGGTCTTTGTCACTTTTGTCTCCTTATGCGTCTGAGTACCAGTCGGATGGGGCCGATCCCCACACGCCTGCGTACCACTTTTCAAGAACCTGTTGATTCATGAATTGGACGTTGGACATGACTATCAGTTGATCAGCCATTTCCTCGTGCTGGGTTTGGAAAAGCTCCGCCATTTCCAACAGGTCCGTCATCACACGGTCCATCATCCGATAGATCGCTCTAGTCTTTCTCTTGGCGTATCGTCTGTCCGCCTTTGCCACTTTCGACCTCCTCCCGCTTGTTGACGAAATGAGTGTCCATGCACACGGCACCATCGTGCAGATTTTCGGAAACGTGGATAATAGTCCTGTTACACACGGTGAAGTCATTGTACTTGCAGTTCCTGTAGTCACACACCACGATAGTCATGGTTCTTGCCCTCTCTCCGATTTCGCGGGGACATGCTAAAGCAGCCGATTCTTGTAGAATATCTTGCGACGGCGCCTGCGGGTCCGGACCCCGCTTCGACGCGGTTTGGTAATACCCTGGTTTGCCCGATGTACGCACACGTCCGCTTCCATGTACATCTGGCGCCGGTCCAACACTTCGGATAGGGATCCGGCTGCAGCAGGACAGCCTATCGGCGCCAGACAATAGCCGGGGTGATAGCCACACTTCTTCATCGTTGACCCTCCAGTTCTCTGATCTGAGCGTAGGTGTCGACCTGTTGCGCGATAGCCGATAGGAACAGTTCATCGTCGTCGTACCCGTACTCAGTTGCTATATCATCGACAACTCCTTTGTCCCATGTCGTGAGTAGACCACCCTGCAGGCGCACCCGGCGGGGTTCGTGCCGCTTGTAGTCCCACAGTCGGAACACGATGTCTGAGGGAATGGTGCAGGACTCCCGTAGGATCTCGATCCGTATTTCACGCTCAATACGGGCCAGGGCCTCTCTCGATTCACGCAAAGGGTCCGTAGCGGGTATAATCCCTGACAGACGCCATGGTTCCCCCCCAGGCGAGACACTGAAATACTCGGCAGCTTCATCGATGGTGAAGGGACGTGAATCAGTCGACTGAGTGTAGGGATCCACGTCGTTGTAGTAGACACGCTTGTCGTGCTTCGGACGATCGGTTCGGGTGCTCTCTACCCAATCGCCCGGCGTAACACCTTCCCGAATCGCCTCTTTAAACGTAGTAGGTTTTGACCAGGTGTAACTACCCGTCCGAATAAATTGATCCTGCCCCCTCTTCGGGACCCCCTTAACTTTACCCATCCATTCACCATTGGACTCCCAGGAGGCATATTGCTTGGGGTATAGGAAAACCCAATCTCTAGCCGCTTCCTTGATGTCCATATCACCAAGGTCGTCACCAAGGTTGTATCTGTGGGTTGTGAAGACGCTATCAGTGTCACATGCAAATACATCGGGGAAACCCTCCTCTAGGGCCTCTATCTCGTGCATCCGTGCGTAGGCCGTCATGTAGGCCGCCCACGGCACGTTGACGAAATCAGGGTCGTAGGCGGATCGCTTCTCTCGCAGGTAGTACTCAAAGTTGCCGGCAGACACGGTGAGCAGGCCCTCCAGTTCTGCTGGGTCCCGGATCCCATCCACGTCAATCGGTTCGTATAAGGGTGAGTCGTACCTCTGGCCAAACTTGCCACTGAGGGCGTTCATGAAGAGTTTGTAGACTCCCTCGAAGCCGTCCCCCTCCTCTTGGGCCGCAATCCGTAGTTTGTAGAGGGCCTCCATGTATGCTCGAAGAGGGGCCACGGTCCGGGTGAAAATGCACTGATCAAGTACCTCAACAATCGTTGCACCACGTTTTAGAGACTCCCTCAACTCAAAGTGAGTCCATAGACCGGAATATCGTCCGGTGCAGGTGAGGAGACATCCCTCCACAACCACCGGAAGGATCGGAAAATAAGCGTCAGGATAATCGACAACAGCACGACTAAAGCCCTCGTATTCCATGATGTTGGCGATAGTAACACCATCTCGTATATAGCGGATTGAACCGCAATCGGGGTAAGGACGATTAGCAAGCACGTAGGGATAAAGCGACTTAATGTCATAGTACGTGACATCCTTTGCTAACCCTCTTTTGAACACGAACACGAGGCCGCCGTGATACGCCTCCCGAAACCATTCATTCATCCAAGGAGGGGGCATCATCAAGCCCTTCTGCATGTACTCCCGTTTCCAAAGGTCCATCGCTGTCGACGCTATAGTGGTCTTGACCTCACACCCTAACTCCTTACACACCGATTGGAACCGGAGCGACCACCTGTAGGTGATATCTGTATCCCTACGATTGTACTTCTCAATCTCAGCCATCCGAACTGGAGGCAGATCCCCCGGTGTCAAGTCGAAGTTATCCGGCTCCAAGAGAAACGGGGGAGTCGCCAGTTTGGCAACGCCCACCATCTCACCGAGACGCGACACCGGCATCCTGTTGGTAAGATTGGAGGTATCATAGAAACGGATAACCCTTTGCTTCGGAACCTTCCAATGGACACGGATAAGCCGGGCACCAGTGAACAGAGCCTTGCAGGGGGCTGGGAAGCCGCCGAACGTCGCTGTGAAGTCGTAGAAGAGATTTGTGGCATATACTATGCCTCCTGCATTTGTGGCCGCCAGGAGCCAACTACGGAGCTCCTGGACACAACGGGTGAAACGCTGGCCGTCTGCGTCCTGAAAGCACCCACAGACGAACTTTCGGTCAGGTCCCAGGGTCTCTACGTCGAAGGCACTAACGAGATGGTTCTTCGGTGAACGCTTCGGGGGGCGAAGGGTGTTCACGAGAGCCAGTCAACCACGAGGTCGGCAAAGAGGGCGAACAGAACACCCACACCCATCCCGACATAGAACACGACCATCATGCCTTCGTTCATCGGTCACTCCACTTCTTGCCGAACTCATAGAGGGCCACGCAAACACAGATAGTCACCCAAACACCGATGATTGCGATCGCAAACTCGCCCACTGAAGAAAACATAGCTACCCTCCAAATGCACTCATACCGGGAGTGGCCACCCAATCCAGCTCGACCACTTCCCGGCTGATCTCTTCCAGTTCGTCCCAGTCTTCAACGGCCTTGGGGGGCGAGGTCGTACCCGCTGTGAGGTAATCCTGAATGATCCCCTCCTCGCGGGCTACGTCGAAGCCGGATCCGATCTTTGTGAACAGCCGCTTCATCGTCACGTTGCCCTCTCGATCCATCGTCGTGACGTTAATCATGTACTGAATCGCACCCTTGCGGGCGATGTCGGTGGTTGGGGTGTCGATCAAAGCCTCTGTGCGCCACCATTGATGCGCTGTGGTCGGCATCCCGGGTCCCAGGATCTGGACTACTGCAGAGTAGGGAGCCGCTTGTCCGCCGTAGCCGATGTAGCCGCTGATTGTCGGGGTGAGCATCGTCAGGTACTGTTCTTTGGTGATGAACTGACCGCCGGGACGCTCGTGGTAGTGGTAGTAACCACGAGGGTCCCAGGAGGCATACCCGCGAAGATCGCCGTTAGGCACAGGTCAGCGAGGCCAGGACTTCGACGTAGTGAAGAGCACAGGACTTCGTGAAACCCAGCGCCCGGAGAAACGATCTGACCGTCTCCCCGGATACGAGGTCGTGTTGAAAGAGATAGGTGAGGTTCTGCAGTGTGACGTATCGCTCAGGATCCTGCATCGCCTCGACACGGTCCCAACACGTGATCGACAACAGAGGCGGGTGAGCAACTTCCCGATTTGATCGACTGGTTCGGGGGGTCATGGTCAAAACGCCTTTGGTTGTAGAGAGGGGGAAATGGGAGCCATGGTAGCAAGGTAGCGTAGCTCGCTTTTCGCCAGGAGCACCGGGAAACACTGTTTGCAATCTGTGCAGTGCAGGTGGATCGACACGACGGTAGTAAGTACTGTGAACGTAGTACTACCACACTTCCAGCAGACGTAGGGGGTTTCAGTCATTGGGGGCCCTCCAGTTCCATCTGGGTACCCGGTACGAACCTGGACGTTGAGGTCAAGAGCATAGGTG
>SDBU01006706.1_pt1 | contig 13475 bp, 10 predicted proteins | sample 2277071 | NCBI WGS metagenome assembly SDBU01 (sample SAMN10397929, study PRJNA504765) | marine sediment metagenome | isolation source: marine sediment core GS08_GC12, 126 cmbsf | place: Arctic Ocean: Gakkel Ridge, Loki's castle | collected 2008
TCCTGGCTTTCGTAACCTTCCCGCAGCCAATCGAAGCCATCCAGGTCTAAGCGGCTGTCTTTGGGGATACCCTGGTTGTACTTTCCGGTCAATATCCCGCTATCCAAAGGGCTCCAGATGGTTGTACCCAATCCGATTTCCTGATAAAGGTGTGCGTAGTGTCCCTCGACGCGCTGGCGGTTGAACATGTTGTATTCAGGTTGTTCCATCAAAGGAGGCGTTAAATGCTCTCGACGAGCAACAGCATGCGCCTGCATGATCTTATCTGGGCTCCATTCACTTGTGCCCCAATAAAATGCTTTACCCTGATCGATCAAATAGCTCATAGCCCGCACAGTCTCTTCGATCGGTGTATGGATGTCCGCGCGATGGCAGAAGATCAGGTCTACGTACTCTAACTGTAAGCGTTCCAGAGAAGCCAGAGTCCCTTCGATGACATGTTTGCGGGACAACCCGCTGTCGTTAGGACCGCGACCACCCCAGAAGATTTTGGTAGAGATCACCAGGTCAGACCGCTTCCAGCCTGCTTTTTTGATGACCTTGCCCATCACCGTTTCTGCTTCTCCATCGGCATACGCCTCAGCGTTGTCGAAGAAATTGACACCAGCTTTGATGGCGGTCTCCATGCACTGGTAGGCGATTTCTTCTCCAACCTGACCGCCATAGGTCACCCAGGCACCCAACGATAGGGCCGAGACTTGCAGACCGGATTTTCCAAGATAGCGATATTCCATAGTTGTCTCCATTGCTTTGATGTATTATTTGGATGTTATTGTTTTGGCTTGATCTGTTTCCTGGATTTCGATACTAATTCTGAGGTCGCTCCCGCCAATATAGGGAAACTTGTCAAGCGGTAATCGTAGTTTGCTCGGAGGGGAAATGGTTGCGAGCTATCAAATGATTCGATTGCACCACCGGATTCAGTAACGATTAACCAGCTGGCAGCGATATCCCAGATCTTTGGTGTGGCTTCGAAACCGACTATGGCCATGCCACGTGCCACTGCGCACAATGTATAGCACGCAGATCCAAGTATGCGAGTTTTGTAGCGAATGGAGACATCATACCGCTGGTGTGTGCGAGTGCAGCAAGAGAAGAACGAGGTTGGCTGGCCTGATATTGGTGGTTGAGCGTGTATTTGCTCCTCATTCAAGAAAGCTCCAGAGCTGCGCTGGGCAGTAAACAGCTCATTCACTATTGGAAAATAAACCGCCCCGATGGAGGGCCAACCATCCACTACGCGGGCGATGGAGACACCCCAGATAGGCATCCCTAAACTGAAATTCGTCGTACCATCCAGCGGATCGACCACCCAAACCGCGGCATCAACTTCGTCAATGGTGGGCTGTAATTCTTCACTGATCAGTTTATCCGCTGGGTATTCGCGCTGGATAGCCTGGGTGATTAACTGGTCGGCAGAAAGGTCTGCTTCGGTGACAACACTGTGGTCTTCTTTCAGGTTGGTGTAGGTACCATTGGGGGTGAAAAATTTTAATAGATGTTTTCCGGTTTCAGTGGCGAGCTGCGCCGCAAATTTCAATGATGGATCCATCTGGTCAGTATATCATTTATCATCAATGGAGATAAATTGATCCCGCCGCACACAGCATGATTATCAGATAATTAAATCAGAGGATCATAGATAATCGAGTTGATAAATTAAAAACTGCCGTTCAAATTGCTAGCTGGATTTCCTGCCTGCGACCATGATCCCTGAGGCACAATCCGGAACAGACAACATTCTTTAAAAAGAACTCATCTTATGAAATCAAGATTTGGTTACTATCTCGACATAATCTTGGGTAAGCGTGTCCTGGGAGGAGTCACTCAGGTATTCCATCAGATCTCTAGCCACAAGGGCTTTGTGTTCTGCGTCTCGACGGCTCCAGGTGCGGCTCTTGATTTCCAAGAAGTGCCCGAGCTGCGGTTCATCAACCCGATCAAGGTTGATATAAAACTCTGTACCCTGGAATAGAACCCGCCAACGCAGGCGGTGTTTCTCGATCACTACTTCTCTTGAAGGATTGAAATACTCCCGGTAGAAACGTAAGCTATGCGTGGCGGGAGCGATATAACGACTGCGTGAAAGCAGGACATCGCTCTCATATTGCGCCTCGCGGGCCGGCCCGATCATTGTCAACCTGTAGCGAATATTGGTGATCTCGTCGTTTTCGTCGATATATTCATCTTCACGATAGCGTAAAATCCCCTGAGTTGGATCAGCAAACATGAAATAAACATCATATTCATGGTAATGGCGCGAATATAAAATCTCTAACCCGGGACCATTGATGGCAGCCAGTACTGGATTTGGATCAGGGATGTGTACTTTCACCTGGACCTCAAAGCTCTCCCCTTCCATCGCTCCACCAATGGCCACTAGCTTGGATAAGACCGATTTTTCCCGTTCTACCAGGAAAGCATCTATGCGGTTGGCATACTCATTTGCCTGGAGGATCAAATCGGCATGATCGAGCGTTGTCAATACTCGATCGCGCATCAGCCAGCAGCCATTAACCATCACAGATTTAACATCGGTAGATTTTGCTGAATATACCAATTGGGAATAAATATTCGTTTCATTGCGATGGAAACGAGGTGTGTTGTGAAGGGTTGAAATATCAACAATGATCAAGTCAGCCCGTTTCCCTGGATCAAGGGTGCCGATCAAATCTTCCATGTACATTGCCCTGGCACCTAAGCGGGTGGCCATAGACAGGGCGGTTGCTGCTGGGACCGTTGTTGGGTCTCCAGTGATCCCTTTCGCCAACAATGCAGCCAAACGGATCTCTTCAAACATATCCAGGTCGTTGTTGGATGCTGGTCCATCCGTTCCGATACCCACATTCAAACCCAACTCAAGCATTTTACTCACTGGGGCAGCTCCAGAAGCGAGCTTGAGATTAGACGAAGGGCAATGAGCGACACCCGTGTTGTGGTGGTGCAGAGTATGCATTTCGCCCTCGTCGATGTGTACACAGTGGGCAGCTAAAACCTTGGCATCAAAAATGTTGTTCTTTTTCACATACGGAATAACTGGCATCCCATTCTCGGCGCGCGAGTTTTCAACTTCCGATTCTGTCTCCGCAAGATGGGTGTGAAGTGGAATGTCATACTCGACTGCCAGTTCAGCTGCTGCGCGTAAAATTTCCTCCGTGCAGGTATAAGGTGAGTGTGGAGCGACGGAAGGCACGATCAAAGGGTGATCTTTCCAGCGCTGGATGAATTCACGGGCTGCGGCGAGCGATTCTTCATAGGATTGAGCATCTGGAGTCGGGAATTTGAGCACGGTTTGAGAACATAATGCGCGCAGACCGGCTTCCGAGGTAGCCTGTGCGACCTGCTCTTCGAAATAATACATGTCAGCAAAGCAGGTAACACCATTACGAATCAGCTCCACACAGGCCATCTGTGTGCCTAAGCGCACAAATTCCGGGGAGACGAACTCCCTTTCCACCGGCATCATGTACCCCATCAGCCATACATCCAGGCGAAGGTCATCAGCTAGTCCCCGCAGGAGAGTCATCGGGACGTGGGTATGGGCGTTGATCAATCCCGGCATGACCACATTCCCCTCGCAGTCGATAATTTCTTTCGCAGCAAAAGACTGACGGATCTCTCTGTCAGGACCGACTGCCAGGATTGTCTCCCCAGATATGGCTACAGCTCCGGGATCATACTGGTTCAATTCATCATCCATAGTCAGAACGATGGCATTGGTTAATAAATAATCTGCGCTTTCAGTCATTTCGTAACCTTTCTCTCACAAACCAGAAGAAAAACCAACCCTTGTTATATTTACCAAATTATCTACTTACAATTTGCGGATTAAATCCAGACTCTGGTTAACTGCCCAGGTAACCGCGTATCCTGGAGGGCCACCGTAGGAAAGAGGTATCTGCTGTACTCCATCTGGTGTGATCACAGCCAGATAGATTATTTGTTGTTCTTCACCGGGATGCAGCGTAACACCCATGACTACATCAACCTGATGGGCTTGTCGATAGCTCTCGATAATTTGGAGGAGATAATCTGCAATTAATGGATTGGTCAACACCTCACCGCCGGAGAAAGGACCGCTGATTGAGGCAAGCCGGTGAATCAACTCTCCGTTCAAGCCGGCTTCAATCACAGCCAATGCCCATCCTTTTGATCCCAGGTGGGTGAGGGCAACCTGTTCAAGGGATTCCTGGTCAGCCCCAAAGATCCAATCTCCCAGACGCTGGCGCAACTGATCTTCAATCTCCTGGATCATAGCTAGCGCGTTTTCTTCAGAGTCAGCCTTGGCAATGATACGCACATCCACCCGGCCTGAATGCGCAGCAAGACCAACTGTCGGGTTACCCAGCAGCTCCAAATCACCGATCACATTATCAATCTGAGATTCTCCGACACCAGCGGTATGGATCACTCGTGCTTTGATCACCGCGTGTAAATCCAAACGCTGGCGCAGGTAAGGGATGATCGTGATGTCCATGAGATGCTCCATCTCACGCGGCACGCCTGGTAAGGCGATGATAGCACAATCCTCTGTTTCAACGATGAATGCTGGTGCAGTCCCGACTGGATTTTCAACCGCGATGGAACCTTGTGGAACATAAGCTTGCCGCTTATTATTTTCCGTGGGAGTGCGGCCAAAGCGCAGGTACCGTTCCCTTACCTGTTCCCAGAGTTCGTCTCGGAATTCAGTCTGCACTCCAACAGCTAAAGCCACAGCTTGCCGAGTCGGATCGTCAACTGTTGGTCCGAGCCCACCGGTAGTGATGATGATATCGCTGCTCGATAGGCTATTTTGGATCGCCTGTGCAATACGGTTGACATTATCTCCCACGGTTGTCTGGCGGAAGAGATCGATACCCTGTTCGCGCAGCTTGCGCGACAGATATCGGGTATTGGTATCGACGATTTCGCCGAGCAGAATTTCGGTGCCAATGGTGATGATCTCAGCAGTAGGCATAATGGTTGTTGTTCATCAAGAATGCTAGCTAACCGTGAAAATATAACTTATACAACATTATATTCCTTGATCAACCTGCCACCTTCGAAACGAGATAATTCGAGAGTGGAAACATCAAGACTGGATGCCTGGCCATCCAAGATAATCTCGCTCATGATTTTCCCTGCCACTGGTCCATGCATAAAACCATGTCCGGAGAATCCGGCGCAGATATAAAACCCCCCTATGGGAGTAGATCCAAAAATTGGATGGGCATCTGGTGTGTTCTCATAAAGACCAGCCCAATGGGATAGCAATCCCGCGTTTTCTAATAAGGGCAGGCGGGCTGAGGCGGCTTCAAGGTGGGTGATTTCCCAGGCGCTATCGACATCCTGATCAAAACCAGGTTTTTCCTGGGGATTTGACATGCCGGTCAACAACCCCTCCCCTTCGCGGTGGAAATAAAGCGATTGGGCGAAGTCAATCACGAATGGGAAATCTGGTGGAATTTCGGGTAACGGGGTGGTGGTTAGCATTTGCCTGCGCAGAGGGGTGATGGGGATCTCGACGCCAGCCATGTCTCCAATTAAGCTCGCCCAGGGTCCAGCAGCGTTCACTACCAACGGAGTATATATCACTCCCATAGAGGTGATAACGGATTTGATTTTCTCAGCATGGACTTCGATGCCGGTCACTTCAACATCAGTCAGGGTCGTCGCTCCCAGGCGATTGGCGGCATTGATATAACCCATCACTACGCTGTTTGGATCGACCAGGCCATCTTTGGCATTGAAAGTACCGGCCAAGACATCCCTCAGGTTCATCGTGGGCAGGCGCTCTCGAATTTCATCTCCATCCAGCCAGATGGTCTGCACTCCAAGACGATGCTGCAGCTGGATATTGTGCTTAAATTGTTCCAGGTCTTTCTGGTTGGTGAACAGGATCAGATAGCCACACTGGCGGTAATCAATGGGTTGTCCAATCTCGTCCTCGAATCTCTCCAACATCGGCAGACTGATGGCTGAAAGTCGGATATTGATCTCTGTTGAAAATTGATAACGAACTCCACCGGCGCAGCGTCCGGTGGCACCCTGCCCGAAAAACTGCTCTTTCTCCAAAAGCAGGATATGTTTACCCCCGCTGGCTGCCAGGTGGTAGGCAATGCTGGTGCCCATCACACCCCCCCCGATGATGACAATGTCAGCGGTTCTTGGTATGTCCATTTCAATACCTGGGATTAAATCCTCTGGTAGAGGTAACAAATGATACGTGCAACACTTCCGCCAATCTCACAGCGGGATGTTTTGTCCAAGACCCATCTTCTGGGCGTTATGCAGGGCTAATTGGGCGGCAGCAGCATCCTGGACGGCATTTCCAACCGATTTGAAGAAAGTAATCTGTTTTGCATCCACCCGTCCTGGCTTATCTCCCAGTACGATCTCGCCCAATTCTGCCTGGATATGTTCCGCTTTGATGCGTCCTGCCTCGATCGGCTTGATGATATCCCCGGCTTCGCTCAATACTGCCTGGCGTGAGTCGACAATTAGTGCCGCGCGCTGAACTGTTTCTGGAGGGATCTCCTGCATTTCTGGTGTATAGGAGCCGACACCATTGATATGGACGCCAAGTTTCAGGTGATGGTCATTGAACACGGGTGTGGTGGAGGTGGTGGCGCAGCAGATGATATCAGCCTGTGAGCTGGCTTCTTGTGGGTCCTTAGCTGGACGCAGGTCGCTGGGGATGGGTCCCTGCCCAGCCATTTCCTGTATGAAATCTGCGACCAGATTACCCTGGGGATCGTAAATAAATACCTTCTGAATCGAGCGTGTGGTGCAGACCGCCTCGAGTTGAGTGCGGCTTTGAACTCCTGCACCAAATATCCCCACAACATGGCTATCTGAACGTGCCAGCAGATCTGTGGCCGCGCCAGATACAGCACCAGTGCGAATGGCTGTCAGGGCGCCACCTTCGAGCAAAGCCAGTGGTCGACCCGTATCAGCTTCAAGAACTAAAACTGCAGCGTGGATCAGTGGCAGGTCGCGGTCTAAGTTATGTGGAAAGATTGAGACGATTTTCACTGCTAGCGCCTCACCAGTCTCATGCTGCAGATAGGCTGGCATGAATAAGCTTGTTCCTTCGTGAGGCGATATGGTTAAATGGCTGCGCAGCGGAACCTCGGCCTTGCCGCTGGATAAAGCTGCAAAGGCGTCTTTTGTAGCGGCAATCATCTCGCTCATGGGTAGGGCCTGCCGGACTTCTTCTTTTGATAGGATCAACATCGATAAGTACCTGGCGTTTATTTTACCTGGATAAGCAAAAAGCGCAGTGATAGGAGATTTCCCAGCACTGCGCTCAAGTGGTACGAGGAGAACATATTATGTTATACCCAGATAGGCTTTTTGAACCATCTCGTCGGTACGCAAATCTTCAGCCGAGCCGCTGAGCACGATTTCACCGGTTTCAAGCACATAACCGCGATCGGCGATTTGAAGGGCTACTCGTGCGTTTTGTTCGACTAATAAGATTGTCGTTCCGGCCTCATTCAGCTCCTGGATAGTGTCAAAGATGCTGTCCACCAGGACAGGCGCCAGACCCATGGAGGGCTCATCAAGCAGAAGGACTTTGGGTTCGGCCATCAAGGCGCGTCCCATGGCGAGCATTTGCTGCTCACCACCGCTTAGTGTACCACCCAGCTGGCTGCGGCGCTCTTTCAAGCGGGGAAACAAGGAAAATACGCGCTCTAAATTCCCGTCATTTTTCTGGCTATCTGTCAGGGCAAATGCTCCCATTTGCAGGTTTTCCGCCACTGACATCTGGGCGAAGACTCGACGCCCTTCTGGAACCTGCACCACACCCTTGCTGACAATTTCATGGGCTTTGTATTGTGCGAGATCCTCTCCTGCAAGGCGAATCGTTCCTTCACGCGGACGTAAAATACCGCTTATAGTTTTCAGCGTAGTCGACTTTCCAGCTCCATTGCCGCCAATCAGGGACACGATCTCAGCTTCTTCTACTTTTAATGAGATACCCTTTAAAGCATGAATGATGCCATAGTAGGTATGTACATTCTCGAGCTCGAGGAGGGCCATAATCGATTTCTCCTTCAGGCAGCCGGACTTGGCTGGCTGGCTGGTTGGGAGGCTGAAGCAGCATTCTGGTCGCTGCCACGTCCCAGGTAAGCTTCAATGACTTTGGGATCACGCTGGATTTCTGCTGGGGGTCCTTCGGCGATCTTGGCGCCATAATCCAAGACCGTGATCAGCTCAGAAATTCCCATCACCACTCGCATCTGGTGCTCGATCAGCAGGATGGTAATGCCTAATTCATCGCGTAAGCGCTGGATCAGGTTGGTTGTATCCTGGGTCTCGCGGGGATTCATGCCAGCCGTTGGTTCGTCCAGCAAGAGCAGCTTGGGTTTGCTGGCTAATGCACGAGCTATCTCTAACCGGCGCTGGTCGCCATAAGCCAGGTTCTTGGCCAGGTAATCACCTTTTCCGATCAAGCCGACATAATGCAGCAATCGCCTGGCTTCTTCCACTGCGGCTTCTTCTTCTTGCTGGGTAGATCTGGTGCGCAAAATTCCGCCAATCACACCGGATTTCAAATGAGTGTGCATGCCAACCAGGATGTTCTCGACACCGGTCATATTCTTAAAGAGGCGGATATTCTGATAAGTGCGGGCGACTCCTAAGCGGGTCACCCTGTCTGGGGAAAGACCATTGAGCAAACGTCCATCCAGGAGAAGATCGCCTTCCTCTGGAGTATAAAATCCGGTGATACAGTTGAAAAAGGTGGTCTTCCCAGCGCCATTCGGACCGATGATACTTTGGATAGCCTGCTCTTTGAGTTCTAGATCGACCTCACTCAGAGCCTCTAATCCCCCGAAGCGTTTGGTTACTTTGCTAGCGACCAGAAGGTTCATGATATTTTCCTCACTAGTCCGAAGTGCTGCCAACAGGAGCGAATTCTTCATCCACAATTTCGCTGACCTCTTCCTCGTCTTCATGGAGTTCAAGTTTACGCCGCTTTTCAGGCCATAGACCCTCCGGCTTGTAAAGCATCATTGCTACCATAACAGCACCGACAACCAGCAGGCGAAATTCGGAAAATTCGCGCAGCAGCTGCGGCAAGCCGATCAAGAAGAAGGAGCCCAGGATGGCGCCAGGGATACTGCCCATGCCGCCGATGATGATGATACACAAGACGAAGATCGAGACCAGCAGATTGAAACTGTGCGGGTAGGCCGAGTTCAGTTTGGAGGCGAAAATGGCGCCGCCCAAACCGGCAAAGGTGGCACCGATAGCAAACGCAAGTAACTTGGTGGTTACCGTGTTCATACCCATCGCCTGGGCGACATCTTCATCCTCACGCAGCGCTATCCAGGAGCGTCCCAGGCGTGAATCCTTCAAGCGCCAGGCAATGAACCCGACCACGAGACAGCCAGCCAGGATTATGTAATAGAATTTTGCCTGCGAGTTCAAGGCGGACAATATGTAATCCGGGATGGGGATGGCGATCTGCTGGATGCCCTGGGTGCCACCAACGAAGGGACGCAGCCATTCGGAGAGAGCCAATACGCGCACGATCTCCCCGAACCCCAGCGTGACGATGGCCAGGTAGTCACCCCGCATGCGCAGGACTGGCAGACCCAAAATGAACCCAGAAAACATGGTCACCAACACTGCAAAAGGTAATGCTGCCCAAAAACCCAGGTTGAAGAAGCCCAGCTCGGGGGAAGTCAGCACTCCCATTGTATAAGCCCCGATAGCGAAAAAAGCAACATAGCCCAGGTCCAGCAGACCAGCGTACCCCACCACGATGTTCAGGCCGAGCGCCATGATGATGTAAATCCCGACGTTGTCCAGGACCTCGGTAAAGAAAATCCCAAGGAACTGAGGCAGTATTAGTAATAACGCGGTGGAGAGTCCGATTATAGTCCAACGGACGTAGGGTTTCTGGTCAGAGAAACGTCGTCTCTGGGTTGGCTCGGGTCTGCCTGAACGCCAGTAAGAATACCCACCAATGGCGATGAATAAGATGATTGCAGCAGGAACGGATAATCCACTGCGGGCGAATATCCAGCGGAAGATGGTTGTGAAAGGCCCTGGGCGGGTTAATGTTGGGATCAAGAAGAACATATCGCGAAACAACCCGAGTACGACAACCCATACCGAGGCAGATAAAACGGCCGACCTGACCCGATCAGGCAGCAATACAAGACTAGCGCCAATTGCACCAATTATTGCCCCGTAGATTAATGGCACAAGATAACCCAATGGGGGGCTGACGTCGAAAGAAATGATGCTGTAGAGCACTGGAGAGGCATTGACGAACATCTGGCGCAAATCTACTTGCTGTCCAATCAGCAATAAGATGGATAATACCAATCCTCCAAAGAACCCGGCCACCAGCCCCAGGATCAGACTTATTAATATTGTTTTGTTTTCTAGACGACGTATGGCAAGATAGCCACCTACCAGGATCGGCGACAGCAGCAGGAGTTGTCCCATTGAGAATACACCTGAGATGATATCACGTTCGCTGAAGGCCGCGACCATGCCCACCAGGGCCAGCAGCAAGGAGATCCCTCCGGCGATCACGCCGGCTGAAATTGCCCCTTTCCAGATATTACCTTGTTTTTCAGACATGGTGTTCTCCTTAAGCCTTGGTGCGGGAGATGCGTTCACCGAGGATGCCCGTCGGGCGGAAGATCAGGATTAAGACCAGGATGATAAAGGCGAGTGCATCCTTGAGCTGGTACGGAGCGGGTATCCCCAATCCCGTCAGGAACAGGCTGGGACCGATGGATTCGATCAACCCGAGCACCATGGCACCCAGAAAAGCCCCGACCGGGTTGCCGATCCCCCCCAAGACTGCCGCGGTGAAGGCTTTCAACCCGGGGATGAAACCCATGAAGAAATTAACTACCGGGAATAAAAGCACGTAAAGAATCCCAGCGATACCAGCCGCAGCGCCACCCAAAGCGAAGGTGTTCATGATCGTGCGGTCGACATCGATGCCCATCAATGCGGAAACTTCCTTGTCCTCAGAAACTGCCCGCATGGCTTTACCCACTCTGGTGAATTGAGAAATGGCGTAGATGACTAGCATCATGATCACAGCTGCAATAATCGCCACTGCCTGGGTTTTGATGATCCTGACATCCCCCACCTGCCAGGAACCCTGTAAGATGTCGATCTCCGGGTAAGCTTTTAATCCGGAGCCATACAAACCTCGAAAGGTATACTGCAGGAAGAAAGACGCTCCGATGGCAGTGATCAGCGGGACTAAACGGGGCGCGCCGCGCAACGGTTTATAAGCGATGCGCTCGAGCAGGACGGCGATCGTGGTCGCGACAAGAGCAGATAAGATGGTGATCAAAATGATGCTGATGATCGGATATGTGTTGAGAAAGCCGGTATTATCCAGATAGATGGCCAAAAAAACTGCCGTGAATGGGCCACTCATGAAGACTTCGCCATGAGCAAAATTGATCATCTTCAGGATGCCGTAAACCAGGGTGTAGCCCAGAGCGATTAACGCGTATACACCACCCAGAGCCAATCCTGTGATGGCCAGGCTAATCCAGGTGGTGCCGGAATAAATCTGCGCTCTCAGCGTTACGATGGTACCGTAGAGCGCGCCTATCGCAAGTATTATGCCGATCGCCCAGACGACAATATCTGTAATGGTCACCCGCTGGCGCCAATTGCGAAGCATAGCCTCACTCCTGTTCGGTTGTTAGGGAAAGAGGGGCGAGGCAACCTCGCCCCTCTGCTAAAGGAAACTTGTTAGGAATAAGATGACCTACGGCCAGATCTTCTCAGGCGGGTATTCACCTGCATGGTATTCGTAAACGGCGATATGCGGATCTGCACAGTCACCGGTGGGGGTGCATGAGAGGTTACCGGTCATTCCCTGGAAGTTCTTGGTGGCGTAGATCGCATCGCGCAGCGCCTGGCGGGGGATGTGTAATGTCCCATCCTCGTCCAGCACGCCAACACTTTCGATCGCCTGAGCAACGATCATAAAGGCGTCGTAAGAGTGGGCATGGAAGATGCTGAGCGGCTCAGTACCATATTTCTCTTGGTACTTGGGCACGAATTCCGCCGCGTAAGCGTCGCCAAAAACGCTGAAGTCAGGGCTGGATACGAGCAGACCTTCGACCGCATCTCCAGCGCCCTCGGTGATATCCGGTGAGAACATCCCATCGGCGCCCATCAGGACGACATCCTCCAGACCGGGGGTATCCTTGGCCTGGCGGGTGACCAAACTACCACCCTTGATGAAGATCGGGTAATAGATTATCTCGGGTTCGCCGGCAGCGATGCTGGTCAGCACCGAGATGTAATCGGTCTGTTCGGGATCGGTCGCTTCTTGTCCGGTGATCTCGCCACCCAATGCCTGGAACTCTTCGGCAAACACGCCCTGCAGCTGCTCGGCGTACAGGCTGCCATCATGAATGGTAGCCGCTTTGCGTAAGCCTAATTCATTATAGACGAACTCGGCCGCGGTTTTACCCTGGACTGAGTCACTGTGAGCCGTGCGGGCGTAACCGGGATGCTGGTTCTCATTCCCGGCGATGGTCAGGTCAAGAGCGGTATTGGATGGGGAAACGATGGCGAAGCCTGCCTGGGAAAGCAAGGGTACACCAACTCGGGCTGCGCTTGAGCAAGAGGTGCCGATTACGGCGACGATGCTTGGGTCTGCAGCCAGTTTGGCGGCGGCTGCCTGTCCGCCCTCAGCGGAACATTCCTCATCCTCGCCGTCGAGTAAAACATCGTGTCCCAGGATTTGGCCTTTGTCTTCAACGGCGATTTCGATCCCGTTGCGGGAGTCGACACCCAGAGTTTCGTTCGCACCAGAGATGACCAAGGCATAGGCGATATGCACTGGGTCGCCAGGAGCCACGTCGACGCATCCGATCGCATCGGTGCATTCAAACACGGCTGCTTCCTCTGTTTCGACAGGTGCTTCTGTTGCGGCAGGTGTTTCTGTGGCCGCAGGCGCACAGGCTGCCAGAACCAAGCTGACTAATATTAGCAAAGACAAGAGTGCAAAAATTTTCTTATTCATTCCTCTTTCCTCCTCCAGAAAGATATGGATTAGTCCCGCATCGGCGGGTTTGAGAAAAACTATTTGCAGAACGAAGGGAAATGTAAACTGTCGGGCACCACCTCCTTAAATACCTTGTGCGCGTTTGACCACAATTAACACGCAGGGGGTCAAATCGTTACGGGTTTCACGCTTACTTCGCTTTCCAAGGCTGATAAGTTAATTCCTTGATTCTACCGACTTGTGGATAATCGGTCAAGGGGAATTACGCACTTTCCCAGGGCAATCGCATATGGATTGGCAAAGAGCCCATATGCTTGGGTTAAAAACCATGATTTTCCAAGTTGATGACCTGAAGAGCCAAAATGTTCGATTTTGATGTCTAAAATTGGCTCTGAGGGCAAAAAACATCACAAAACAATAGTGAAAAACGCCATGAAGATGCAATCTATTTAGGATTTTTGCCTTACTTGAGGGCCATTTT
>SDBU01006707.1_pt1 | contig 13474 bp, 9 predicted proteins | sample 2277071 | NCBI WGS metagenome assembly SDBU01 (sample SAMN10397929, study PRJNA504765) | marine sediment metagenome | isolation source: marine sediment core GS08_GC12, 126 cmbsf | place: Arctic Ocean: Gakkel Ridge, Loki's castle | collected 2008
CTAATGCTTCCGTTCCGAAGAATTGTAAGTTATTAGAGAAAAATAAAACTATCAATTATTGGAACACAACTCTAAAAACTTAGTTTTATCTTATTTTATACAATTTTATGCAATTTTCGATGAAGTTTTATAATACCTATTGCGATAAGATGCTTTTTTGAAAAGAAATATTTTTCTATGTAGAAAGGAACGGTATAAGCGTGGCATTACTGAAGATGGTTACCGTAAAACAACATTTTGATGCGCCTGTGGTCAAGAATATTCCGGAGGCAATTGCTGGTGAACTGGCGCGTATAGATTTGCCGGAATTAATTGGCGATGGAGAGACAGTTGCAATTACGTCAGGTAGCCGGGGAATTGCTAACATTAGCGTGGTCGTGCAGGCAGTTGTCCGTGAGTTGAAGGAAATAGGCGCCCGGCCATTTGTGGTGCCGGCGATGGGCAGTCATGGCGGCGCTACAGCAAACGGGCAAAAAGATGTATTGCGGCATTATGGTATCACAGAGGAGAATATGGACGCGCCGGTTCGCGCGACGATGGACGTTACGCACATCGGTGATACAGCGGATGGTTTGCCCGTTTTGGTAGGTCAGGATGCGTATTCAGCCGACCATATTGTGGTTTTAAACCGAATCAAACAGCACACTGATTTTACCGGTCCTATTGAGAGTGGTTTGATGAAAATGCTCACCATCGGTTTGGGTAAACAAAAGGGTGCTAATTTATACCACAGGGCGTTCTTCCGATATGGGTTTGAGCATGTTATTCAAACAGTGGCGCGTAAGGTGCTTGAGACGGGTAAAATCGCATTTGGCGTAGGTTTGGTTGAAAACGCTTATGAAAAGACCGCGCGCGTGGCGGTAATGCGCTCAGAAGACATAGAACGAACTGAGCAACAACTGTTGGTCGAAGCCAAACGGTTGTCAGGACACTTGCCGTTTGAAGAGTTGGACCTATTGATTGTCGATTGGATGGGTAAAAATATCAGCGGCACAGGCATGGATACGAAAATCATTGGACGCCTCATGCAAAATTTTGAACCGGAACCGGAGAAACCGGCTATCCTGCGCATTTTTGTGCGAGATTTGACCGAAGAAAGTAACGGTAATGCCTGCGGTATTGGACTAGCGGATTTCACTACGACTCGATTGGTAGAAAAAATTGACCGACGCGCAACATATATGAACAGCATTACATCGCTTGGTCCACAAAAAGTGCGCGTTCCCATTTATTATGACACTGATAGAGAAGCGGTTGAAAATGCACTGGCAACTGTTGGTCTTACAGCGCCTCAAGATTGCCGCGTCGCGCGAATTGAAAGTACATTGCATCTAGGGGAGGTGGAAATATCAGAATCTTTGCTTGAGACTACGCGTGAGCGGACGGATTTGACAATTATCGGAGAACCTCACGAGATGGCATTCGACACTGAAGGCAATCTGAAGCCGTTGCATATCTCGTAGAGCGTAAGACATTGCTTCGGCTTACGTGCTCGCAATGACATTAACTAAAATTGCACTATATCGGGCAATACAATCTGGTATATATAACCGATTTGGTGCATAATTTGGAGAAAAGTGGAAATTTGGAGAAGTGGTAATTAGGAAATTTGGAAAAATGATAACTTGGTGAAAGAATAGCCCTTAACCAAATCACCTAACTTTCAAATTACCCAATTACCGTTTTTCCCAGTTACCCTTTGCGCTTTGGCATAATATTTGCTTAATTCTAATGTACGATGTTTTTAACACAAACTATAAATGACTGGTGAGTAGTAGCCCTACTCGCCGAAGTCGGGTTCGCCCTGATTGCATCGGGATAAACTCCGCAACCCCGAAAATCAGGAGGACTTCGGCTATCCAGGTCATTCAAACTTTATAGAGGAGGTAATAATCATGGCTTTATTTGGCAGAACCTCACGGGCATTCACAATTTCCGTAATTGTGCACGGCGTTGCTGCCCTTTTGCTTGGGCTTTACATGATAGTTCAGAATCCAAGAGTGCAAGAACTGATCGAAACTGCATTCTTAGACCCTGAACAGAAAGCGAAACCTAAGCCACGCCCACCCGTTATTAAATCGGTTCCCAAGCCTGTTGTATCGACTGAAGAGGCGGTATCCGTCCAACAGGTGCAAGTTGTTCCAAGGCTCACAACTTCCGCTACGGTACGAACTACGACCATCGCTGCGCAAACCGTACTCGAATTTTCAAACAAATATGTGAGCTTCGATAACGTAATAAATCCGAACGTGCCGAAAGTGGTTAATATGAGTGCGCCTGTTCCCCAGGTTGTAACTCATGCTGACCTGCCCATCTCGGACGCGCCGGGTGCGTTAGATTTTGCTGCGCCTGTTGCTAGTGGGACAGGCGGTGGGCCGCCCATTGGCAGAGGAATTGTGGGTACAGGAATTAGGGTGGCTAAGGTCGCGCAGATTGGCAAACCTGTTGGTCTCGCTATGGTCGAGCATGTTGGCGCCAAACTGGATGGTTTAGGTGATATGGTCGCTGATATCACGCTCGGTAATGTGGCAGTTCCACCGCTACCCAGAGGCGAACCAGGGGGAAGAATAATTGGAAAGGGCAAGGATATCCAGGGGGTATTCCGCTTCACGCGTGTACGCCATAGCTTGTCCGACTGGTGGGCAGACGCATCCTCGCTCAACGCGCTATCGAAATGGTTGAATGAGCGAACACAAATCAAAACTGACATGAATGTCGAAGGCGGCGCAGTCAAGTTGACGGATGCGAATGTCATGAAAACCCCATTGCTCTTTATGACCGGTCATGACCCATCTCTCGTGCGCTCCAGAAATCTTCTTGGTTCAGGAGGCGCGGGCACCGGCGGTAAACTCGATAATCGTCTATCTGAGGCGGAAAATGCCGCAATGAGAAAATATCTAATAGAAAAGGGTGGTTTACTCGCCTTTGATGACTGTGGTGTGAATGCGCCCGCTCAAGCAATGATTAAAATTTTCCTATCGGTGTTGCGTAACGCAATGCCCGAATATGCGGTAGAAAGGTTGCAACCAGACCACGAAGTTTACAACAATTTCTACGAAATGGGTGGACCACCGATTGGATTCGACATATTCTGGTGGTCTACACACCCGCCGAAGCGCAATTACCTCGAAGGTGTTTCGGTCGGTGAAAAACTGTCGGTATTGGTATTCCGGCGTGATTATATGTGCGCAATGGAATCTGTCAGCTTACCTACTCGGTCCGTCCATTATTCTCCTGGCGTGTATCGGTTCATGACTAATGTCGCTGTGTATTCATTGACACATGGTGATGTTGCCGATTATTCGAACTACGTGCCGGAGGATACACTGGCTAAAAAAGTATTGCCGACTTCAGCTCCTCAAGCAGCCAAAATCGGCGCGACACCAACCTCGAGATAAAATGGCATAGAAGCGTGAAACGTATAGGGCTAAAGGCTAGAACATTTCGCTTTTAGCCCTTAGCCCTTTTGCCCCCTTGCCTCTTCGCCCTTCATCTTCTCACCGAATCACACCGAGTTCCCTCTTCACTCGTTCGAAAATCTCCGCCTTCGTAAATGGCTGTTTCAAATCCATCACATAGATACCGAGATTATCTGATGTTTCGCGTTGCCCGACAAAAATAATTTTAGTGCCGTCGGATGTAAAAGTCGGTTCCGCGTCAATGTGGTTATTGTTGGTCAATTGTGCTAAGTTGTGCCCATCTGCCTTCACCGGTTTTTGGGAACTCGCGGACATAATGTAGATTTCGCTGTCGCCGTCTTTGTTGGATTCAAAAATAATCTGTTTGCCGTCGGGCGAGAAGGAGGGATTGGCGTTAATCGCCGCTATATCAGTCAGTTGCATGAAATTCTCGCCATCTACGTTTATTACATAGGTCTGGCTTGTGACGCCATACGCATCGGAGGATGCTTCCGAGACGGCGGTACGCGTTTTGACGTCTGTGCCTGTCGGATGTCGACTAACGGCATACGCGGCGAAAACTATACGTTTGCCATCAAACGAAAAGGCGGGACTGTGATTGTCCGTATTGGTGTGTGTCAATCGCCTCTGGTTTGTTCCATCGGCGTTCATGATGTAGATTTCGCTATTGCCATCTCTGTTTGATTCGAAAGTTATCAGCGTACCATCGGGCGAGAAGTTGGGATTGCCATCGGTCACGACATTTTTCGTCAAACGCTTCGGTTGTTTTTCTCCCTCGGTGTCAATGAGAAAAATTTCATCGTTGCTATTCCGCCACCGCATAAATGACACGTAGACCACCTGTGTGCCATCGGCAGATAGGGCGGGATTGTAGTCATTGGTATCGTTGAAAGTCAGACGTTTTTTTTGTTTGCTAGAAAGGTCCATGATATAGATTTCGTTATTGTCATCGACATAGGCAGTAAACGCAATACGCCCAGCAGCCGTGGAAACGCCATAAGCCCGTACATAATCTGGGGTTATGCGGGTGGTTTTATATTCACCACCGGTGAGCCGCGCTATTTGTTGAATCCATTTTTTATCTCCCGAAACCTCCAAAACCGCCATAAACTTCCTCAAAGCCAACCGCCGCTGCCCCATTGCCATATAAACTTCTCCTAACGCCAGTTGCATATCCATACGCTTAGGCGCAAGCAGGGCGGCTGTCCGAAGCGAGTTAAGCGCATCATCATACCTTCTTAATTTGTAATACGCCACACCCAATTGATAATGGGCTTCAACATTAGTTGGCCTCTCCTCAATAGCTTGCTGTAAATACCACACAGCGCTCGGATAATCGCCAGCGGTAAGAGCATCCTGACCTTTTTCCATCCATGAATCGCCCCCGCATCCCAATACAACAAGCAGCATTAGTGTGAAATATAGAATATGCGGATGCACACTATGAAATTCAGTTATCGTATGTTTTCTATTTATGTTCATTTTTTTGAGTTGACGCGTAAATAAAAGTATGTTAAAGTTATTAAAACGTGAAACGTAAAACGTGAAACGTGGTGCGTGGTGCGTGAGACGGAACACGAAACACGCTTTGCTTTTAGCTCTTTGCCCTTTGCATTAAAAAATAAGCGAACAGCAGCGTATAAGTTGTGACTACGTAAATTATACCTCAAAGAATGAGAGAAAATCAACCCTAAGTAGAAAGAGAAAGGCCATGACACCTTCGAAAGAATCACCCAAAATATCTCCTATCACCCTTTTATCACTCATCGTGGCTTTGGCATGGGTGGGTTACGCATATACTGTGGGCGTCGAATCCAAAAGCATGTTTACAAGCCCGATTGTGCCGATACTTTTGCTGGCGTTGGTCGTAGGTTTGAGGAATGTAGAATCACCGAGGCGAGCCATCATTATCACAGTTACCTTGATAGCGGGGTGGTTGTTTATACGCCTTCAGAATGTTTTCATGCCTTTTATTATCGGCATGGTTTTAGCGTATATTGTGCATGTGTGTCTTGATGGTTTGCAAGGTATTTCCTTACCCTGGGGCAGACGCATTCAGTTGGAGGCATCTGAAATTGGGAACACATCGGGTTTGAAAAAATCATTCCGATTTCTTCGCAGTATCCACCTTTACATGCATCCCATTAAGTTGTCCCGCGGTGTAGCCGCTATTTTGCTAACGCTGATAATACTTGGCGGGCTGGCGCTCGTGTTCTTCAGTGCTGTACCACAGATTATCGACCAGTCTATCAGTATGAAGGATGGCATCGTGGAATTTTATACGGATAGACTGGAACCATCCGCGAAACAACTCTATGAAGATTTCCAGGATGAGAACTATCCCGCCTTCATAGATAATCTGCCTCCATTTTTAAAGAGCGCAATTAAGGACGCGCTCGCGAAAGCCAATACATATATCACGGAGCGCATTCCCTCCCTGGCTAGTACAACCGGGCAGCTTCTGACGAAGCTGTTCCGCGGGCTCTACACTGGACTCGCGGGTACTGTAGGAAAGATTTCCAGTGTGTTCTTTATCATTATTATATTTATTTACGCTGTACAGGGATTTTATAAGCGTCTGGAGACATTCAGAAATCTTTTTCCAGAGCAGTATCGGGATTATGTCGCGCGGTATGCTGTTGAAATCGACACCAACATGCGCGCGTTTTTGCGCGGGCAACTCACGGTCATTATTGCTGTGAGTGTCCTGTCCATCATTGTTTATAGTCTCATTGGAGTGCCTTTTGCACTTGTCGTTGGCATATTGGCAGGAATATGCAATCTTATCCCCAACTTCGGTCCCGTTCTCGGCGGCGTAATTGCAATATTTGCGCTTATTGTGGGATTAGCCGCCGGAGAATATGGCTTCACATCTTTTCTAATACGTTCAGCTTTTACCATCGGTGGGGTATTCGGAATTCAATTTATCGACAACTCCCTCATCTCACCCCGCGTCATGAGCAGTGCTATCGAAGTGGAACCGCTGATGGTGATGTTTGCCGTCCTGTTGTTTGTTAGCCTAGTCGGTATCTGGGGAGCGTTACTGGCGATTCCAGCCATTGTCGTTATCAAGGCTGTCGTCAAGGTTTCACGCGAAATTCGGCTGGAACAGCGTTGAGTTCGTTTGGCACAGCATTTGGTAATGTTTCAGACGCCGTTGCGAGCCTTGCGAAGCAATCTGTTTATTCTATTTCTAAAATATTTAACGCAAAGACGCTAAGGCGCAAAGACGCGAAGAAGGAAGAAATGACTGAGAACGAAATTAGCAAAGTCATTACTGCTACACCAAATTCATATCAGTTGATGAATAATCTAATAACTAAATCATGCATAAAAAATCATGTGAAGTACGAATTATAAATTGGGAAAAGCGCATGTCCTCTGGACTTGCGGAATCCGAAAGGAGAATTGAGATGTTAGTTCCTTATTTAAGTATAAGTACCACGGTAGTTGGGATAAGCCCACGGGATATAGAAGGAATATGGGCGAGGTATGACTTTGAGGAAGAGAGCAAGCCGGAATTGAGCCACATTCTCATCTCTTTCCCCAAGGTGGTGAAAACTGAACTACCGCTTCGCCATGAAGGAGGGTCGTCTCTCTCGACTGCTTCGTTACGGGATGAGGATGAAGCAATCTGGTTCCAGATGGAGGCTTTCTCAGGTGAGAAGAGACGTTACGCTGTAACAATGCTCGTCGAAGATTTGGAGTTTCTCAAACCTGAAGGGAATGATGTCAAGTCGCGTCGATACATCCTCTTCCCTGAAGAAGGCAAACCGCTTGAATACGTCTCATCTCGAACTGACGGTGCATTGCTTCCGAACTTCGACTTCGTTCTGCCGCTTTTGCCCCATGCCTCGAACGCATCTGACCCGGATTTCCCCCTTTTCTGCGATGGGACATATCTGGGGTATCCCATCAAGCGGGTTGAAAAGGGCAACAACGCCAAGCTCCTCCCCGTTGATAAGGCTCACAAGCTCGTTCTTGAAACGGATATCCTGGTCGGAACGGGAAGGAACTTCAAAGACGCAGAGGGACGAAGACTGTATCTCCCAGGACAATATTCATATCCGTCGGGTCCTAACTACACTTACACACCTTTTACAGTCGATGATTACCGCGAGATGATAGATGAAGTAGGTATGAACCTGTTCGTCATCTCACCAGAACAGCTTTCCTCTGTGATAGACCGCCCTGTTTTCTTTGTACTGGGGGAGGGATTTGAAAAGCTGCCCGACCTGCTTTATAGGAGCAATTTCTGGGGTTCAGTGCAGTTCATGGACGAGCCTGCCTGGCTTGCAATAGCTCATAACGAGGTCGTAGATTCACACACTCCACAGGAAGCCGCTTTAAAGTTCTTACAGATTGTCCGCGACCGACGCGAGGCGGACGGTTCATATGGAATGCACAATCTGACGAATAGGCTCAAAAACGCCGGTTACGACTTCGGCGGACTTGAAATCCTCCAGCCGGATTATCCTGTCTGGGAGACAGTTACGAGCGCTGCCTGGTATGAGTTTGAAGCTGGGATGCCCGGATACGTATTTGAGGGGAGATACCGACCTGGGCAATTCGCCGAACTGGTCAAGGAAAAGCTTGATGTGGATTTTCCCGACGACATTGAGTCCTGTTTGAATTTTCACTATGCTTTTTACCGCGGTGCGGCCAGATGCTTCAAAGGGAAGTGGGGAGTGGCTATCTACGGGCAGATGGCTTCGGAAGTAATACCTAAGGCTTTTCCCATCGCTTACGAACAAGGCGCGGTTTATTTCTGGTTTTGGACATCCGACCACGCCCACCACGTCCCATTCGTAGAGCAGAAAGAGATAACGAAAAAATTCAGGGAATACGTGAGATTACATCCGAGGAGTGTCCCATCTGAAGAGCTAATCCATCGCGCCGAGGTTGCTATCGTTCTTCCGTGGGGGTATCTGCTGGACGATGTCGCAATCCGTTCAGAGAAACTCTGGGGCAGCTCGCATATGACGTTGGAAGCTCAAAACGGTTGTGGAGTAACCTACAGAGATGTGTTCCAATCAGCGATGAAAGAGGCTGCTGAACTTCTGAAGAGCGAAATTCTTTTCGACTTCATCTTCCTGAAAGAGGGCGAAAAAGCCGAAGAATATCAAGAGGTCATAAGAGTCCTTGAAAATGGGAAAGTGAGTAGATTGGAGAATGAATAATGAAGATTGACTCCACAAATCATTTCAACTCATGTTAAGAAATCGTGCAAAAAAACCGAGTTTCTCGAAGAAACTCGGTTTCTGATGTCTATCTTGCACTTATTTTTGACATGAGCCATTATTTCTTGCTAAATGAAAAAACTCCTCCAAAAAAGGAACCTTGACACCGTTTTTTGCGCCATATATTGTAGAAGATAAAAACAACAGAGAGGAGATGACTGAGTTGACGGATGTAACATTAGTCCAATGCTGCCTGTCAGGGGATGCTGAAGCATTTTCAATGCTTGTCAAAAAATACGAATCTGCAGTGTATGGTCTGTGTTATCATAAGGTGGGCAATTTTGCAGATGCGCAAGACCTGGCACAAGAGGCGTTCGTGCAAGCGTATATCGACCTTCCGCAACTTCGGGATACGACTAAGTTCAGCCATTGGTTATATCGCGTTGCGTCGAATGTTTGCAATACGTGGTTGCGCAAGCAACAACGGAAACGACAAATCCAAAGCGTGCCGTTAGACGATGCGCTGGAAGAATACGGCGATTTCATCGACGAGAAGGCACCGTCCCCACATGACACAGTTGAGTACAAGGAACTAAGAGCATCAGTCGCTCAAGCAATTTCTGCTCTATCAGAGAAAAATCGGCTCGCTGTCACGTTGTACTACATTGATGGACTCAGTTACGAAGAGATTGCCAATTTTCTCAATGTTCCGCAAACAACGGTCAAGGGCCGATTGAATAAAGCGCGCAGACAACTGAAGGAGGAATTCATCAGAATGGTTACATCAGATTTACAAGAACATCCGCTGCCCGACGATTTTGCAGAAAAGGTCATGCGGGAAGCATTAGACAAAGCAAAAGAAGCACATGGCAAGAAAGAATATCGCGAAGTCGTCAATCAGTGTGACATAGCGCTGGAGGCATTGAAAAAATTGCCGGATGATATTGAACACAAAAGGATTAAGGCAGAAGCACTAGCACTCAAAGGGGGAGCGGTTCATTTCCCACACGGCGTCAAGGAGGCACTGCAATACTACGAACAGGTGTTGGCTATCAAGGAAGAAACGGGCAGCAAAGCGGACTATGCCTCCTATCTAAACTATATCGGGGTGCAGTACGGAAATGCCGGCGAGGAAGAAAAGGCGATAGAGGCATGCGAAAAGGCACTGAAGGTTTTTGAGGAGATTGATGACAAACATGGACAAGCGAAAAGCCTCCTGTGGATTGGCGCCAAGCACTTTCATGAGGGCGATAGCGAAAAATCGCTGTTACATTTCAAAAAAGCGATGCCTTTGTACATAGCATCGCAAACTGGCAAAGACATGGCGGCTGTTTGTCACGCCGCGATTCAGTTGATAGAAGAGGTCAAAGATACACCGGGATTGAGCAAGACCATTCGTCGCGTCGCTTGGTGTGAAACGCTGAAACGGGAACCGAATGCCATTGTGCGGGTCGGACAACCTGGATTTTCAACAAAATCTACAACCGAATTGGAAAAACTATTGACTGTTAGTCCCCTCTCTGCGAGTAGTCAAATGAATCCCATGCTTGATTTCACTAAGAAGGTAGGCGATACCTGGTCCCAGGAGGTTTTTTCGTATACTTTTGACCCGCTTGTAGCGACGGCAACCTTTGAGAGCGATTCGGAAACGGTCGAAGTCATTGCCGGGACATTCACCGATTGCTGGAAGATTAAAGTGGTCACCGTCCAGCCTAAAACAGAGGCGACCGATGAACGCCATCAACGGCAATTCGAGTTGAACAAGATTAACTGCGGCACGCGGGAGATGTGGTACGCGCCTTCCGTTGGTTTAGTTAAGTACAGAGCAGACCAGGAAAGTGGAATGAAGGCGACAATTGAGTTGGCGAAATATTCCATCCAGGATGGCGATGGAGACTATTTTCCATTGGCTGTCGGAAATTGGTGGGAATATCGTCCTGTTGGTGTCGATGAACGCTATGTAACGAAAGACCGGTTCGAAGTCATTGACAAGGAAGAAAACACGTATTTTCTCTCCCACTATCAGTACGCTTATTTTCTTGGAACGGAGGAAGAACGTCATCAGTTGGCAAATTGACTAAAACCCTTCACTTCACCACATGCAAGGTGGCAAGTTAATCCAATAGCCCTCTTGCCCCCTTGCCCCTTTACCCTCTGATTTCTTCAGCGTTGAGGAAGTCCATGTAATCTCCTTTCATCCCCATAGCGTAATATTCCTTCCTGGTTGCATACCGTATCACGCCTTCATCCAGGTATAGCGACGCTATAACTCCGATTATCCGTTTATCTTTATACTCAGGAAATAGCCCCTCAAACCTACCAAGCTTCTGCGAAAAGCTATCAATATCCCCAGCTTTGTATTGGCTTTTTACTTCAACCACAAAAACCATCTCGCCCACATCCGCTATAATGTCAAACTCCTCCCTTCGCTCTCCTTTCCGCCGTTTTCTACGAACCATCATGTCATCAATTTCCATATCGAATATTCTCTTTATCAGGTCTGGCAAAGCTGGAGCGACAATGTCCTCTACGATAGTTCCAAACTTACGTGCAAGGTCCCCCCATCGCTTGTTCATCTCGCTTTTCCACTTTTGCGTATCGATGGATAGCTGTTCCACCGCGCGAGATGTCCTATCCACCTGACGTTCCGTCTTGTCCACCTGATGCCCCGTCTCGTTCACCTGACGTCCTGTCTCGTCTATCCGACGAGCCAGCTTGTCCACCTGACGCCCCGTCTCGTTCACCTGACGTTCCGTCCTATCCACCTGCAGTGTCAATTGCTCAAGCATCATTTCCAATCTGTCAACTCGTTCCTCCACCACTGCTACTCTTGACATTAAACTCACCTGCCTTTTGCTTAAATCTCAAAGTGCTTTGATCATAGTTCAGCATTCAAATCAGATTCGTATTTCGAAGGGCATTTTGTCAAGATTTTTGAGGAAAGAATGAGATTACGTTCCTTATCGTATATACCTTCGATGATAACCCCTTTTCCTTCCTCGAAAGCATCTGGCTTTGCGATGTGTGCAAGAACATTCACCTTTATTCTGCGGTCCAAACCTCTTATTGCAAAAGCTAATCGGAGGGTTGCCATGTCATATTCGATACTGTTTTCAACAACAAATCCATCAACGCGAATGCCTTTATTGAGTTCGTCCTCATAAACAACCAATTGTTCCGGCGTCAAATGTGGCATACTATTTTTAATGCCCCCAGCAATAACAAGAAATACCATAATCAGAACTAATATACTGATAGCAACAATGACGCCTGTTCGTTTTCGTCTCATGAAAATACTCCTAATCAATCGTTTTTACGCAATATAGTATACATCGACATAATTAAAATGTCAAAAGAAAATTCGATGCCGAACTGAGATGCACTGATTTTTTTATCCTTGCGTTCCTTTTAGTGGTTCCTGTGCGTCTATAATTATAAATCAATAAGAATTAAGGTGAAGTGATGTCACCGTTAGATGAAAATCTCGTCCAACAATGTATCGCTGGCGATACCAGCGCATTTAACGCCCTCGTTGAAAAATACAAAAACGCTATCTATGCTGTTGGGCTTCAATATTTCCGCAACACCCATGATGCTGAGGATATCGCGCAGGAAACATTCATTCGCGCCTACTGTAAATTGGAACAACTTCGGAATCCGGCGAAATTCGGCGCTTGGCTTGTTAGCATCGCTACGCGATGCTGCCATACACGGAAACGGGAGGAAACACGTAATACTGAATATCTGTCCTTCCTCAATGATGTGCCAACGTCCGATTTATCAGCGTTAGCCGTACAGAAAAATGAGGCGCGAATGCTTCGGGAGAACGTTTGGGACGCGATTTATGCCCTCCCCGAAATATATAGACTTCCGATTATTTTGCATTACATCGAAGGCTATTCTTATGGCGAAATCGCTGAACTTTTAGATATATCGCATCCTGCAGCAAAAGGAAGGCTGCAGCGAGGACGTCGCCGTTTAAAACAGGAAATTCTTGCAACTGCAAAGGAGGAAATCAGAATGGTAAAAAGGGATACAGCATTCAATGAAAAGGTCAATGAAGCAATCTGCCAGATTGCCAAAACGCCTATTGATGAGACAATTCCACCCGATGAAGCGGACAATGTTGTCGTCTATGTTGGGCTATTCAACGCAAATATCAAAATAGTCGGCCATGATTCTCAAGACGTAAAAATTACCGGGGCAAAGTTTGCCTTCGGTTATAGCCAGGAAAAGACCAATGAACGTTTGGAGCGAATTGAAATCAAGAAGGACCGAATTGCCAACTTTTATGACATAGGGCCTCATGACGGCGAAGTGTTAATGGGTGCCGTCACGAAACCTGAAGATGAACTTATACCTTCTGTCTGGGACACAATGAGATGGTGGCAACGAATAAAGAGCGGGGTGGAAGATTTAGGTGAGGAACTCGGTCAGAAACTCCAGGAGATTCTTTCCAAACAGATTACACGAATATCTGTGGTGACCAGAAAAATTGACGGGATAAAAATTGAACAACCTGTTGATGAACAAATTCTGAAAGCCTTTCGGCCTTGTTGGGGAGAAATATACGGGCCAGCGGATGGCATCAGTTTGACTATTGCGATTCCCAAGGATAGCACCTTATCTGTGGTTGCGGCGAACGAAATAGAAGTATCCAACGTAGATGGAAACATAAGCCTTTTGAATAGCGGGATGTCTTCCATCCGTGATGTCAGAGGTAATGTCTACATCTATGAAACGCCAATTGGCGAGGTGAGGAACTTCGACGGCAATCTCGTGGTGTATTCTGGACATTGCGGTGCAGGTGAATGGGAAAAAGGGCGAGCATACAGAATTCCAATTCAAGAGCCAGTTTATTCAAATATCTCAGGC
>SDBU01006709.1_pt1 | contig 13470 bp, 23 predicted proteins | sample 2277071 | NCBI WGS metagenome assembly SDBU01 (sample SAMN10397929, study PRJNA504765) | marine sediment metagenome | isolation source: marine sediment core GS08_GC12, 126 cmbsf | place: Arctic Ocean: Gakkel Ridge, Loki's castle | collected 2008
CTATTATCTACTTTCATAGTGTCCTCCAATTTGGCATTCCATTCTCATTCTTTGACCACCTGTTATCTTTAACTAACTGACTGTTATTATGAACAAACATAAGATCAAGCTGTCCAGGTCGATTATCTAATGTTCGATAATGAGTATTTATTACTCCCCACAAACCAAAGTTCAATGTGTGCATTTTGTCAAATACTTCTGGGTATAGTGGCATTCCTTTTTGGAATTCAAATAAAGAAGCCTCCATAACAACGGCTTCTATCTTATTAGCAGTCAATAAATCTTTGGCTCCATCTAACACATTTAATTCCGCCCCTTGAACATCCAATTTAAGAAAGATATTATTATAATCTTCAAGTCCATACCCATCTAATGGCATTGCCTCTACGGACCTTTTTTCCCCCCATCGTTTGCCATTAACATCTGGAAAAAAACTTGTATGTTGCCCTGAAAAATTCATAGTAAGTTTTTGTTTCTTATTCCACAATGCCCTATTGTCTAATATAATTTGATTAGGATAACTAGCCGAGAAAGTAACTAACCTATGCCAAACATCCTGGTTAGGTTCAAACGCATAAAAATTAGCTTTAGGAAAAAGCGCCAAAGGGGTTAACATCCAGTCTCCGACACAAGCCCCGACATCGACAATAGCATCAGGATTAAACCCGTTCTTTTGCATATTATTAAGCATTAAAGCACCTTCACATTTGGGAAGGGAACTATAAACTTCCCCCCACGATTAAGAAACTCTTTTTCTCGTTTTACAAATTGATTAGTAAGATGGTAAGGTAAAATAAAGAAATAATCTGCTTTAGCCCTTGCCTCTTCTTCACTAACGATGGGGATATGTGTTCCCGGCGTAACCTTTCCAATCTTAAATCCATCTCGTTCTGCGATACCAATAAGAAGATCGGACGTAATTCCATACACCTGTAAGATGGTATTCCCTTTTGTACTTGCTCCATATCCGTATACTATCCCCCCAGACTCTTTAATTTCCTGTAGCAACTCTATCGTATCTCGTTTATTTATTTGTATTAAACTCTTAAACCACTCTACAGACCCTAAAGCTGTTTCCAATTTATAAAGTAAACACAAAGAAGGGGATATATGAGAAGGTTTTGTTTTTACTGTTATCCGTAAACTTCCACCATTTATATTGTTTATACTAGCGTCTACAACAAACAATCCTGCCCTGTTCATAACTTCAGTTAAGGTGTGTATATTATAATATGCTAAATGTTCATGACAAATAGCGTCAAACCCCCCATAGGCAAGCATAGCAGGAAGATAATGCAATTCAATAATCCATGTTCCATCATAAGTCATAACATCTAAGACCCCTCTAGCGAAAGCTACAGGATCATCTAAATCATAAAGCATAGCAATAGACAATACTATATCCGCAGGGGAGGTATGATTTGACCAATAAGCATTAGCAGAAAAATAATCATTAACGTATTTCGTTATTTCATGAGTAACAGGAACATTACTTGGATCAAACCCAATAGTGTCTGCCCCCCTAAATTGCCCCAAAGTATATCCATCATTACAACCAATATCTAAAACAGTTTTAGGGGGACCTGCGCGTTCTGTAACTTCAGTTACTAAACTTGATAAGTGTAAACACATTGCTTCATTAAACTCAGACTTATACCAATAATCCTTAAACATTAAGTCTGGCTGTACCGTGTGTTTTAACTGTAGTAGTCCGCTACCCAACCCTTTAGACAGAGATAAAGGTGCTTCTGTTTCCTCAGAACCTTCTTCCTTAAAGGTGTTTAATTTTATCATTCCTAAATCTAAAACATCAATCAACTTACTTCCATCTAATCTACAAGTTGTACGTTCTTTATAGATTGTCATTCAACCTCCCGAAACATTGAATTTTTAGTTTTTTCAATAAGCTCTGGGAGAATAGGTTTAAGATAAGTTTTATACACCCTGTTGATGTCATAGGCTTTTGCTTCTCTATGTGCCAACCTACGCAACGCCTTATCCCCCTTACTATCATAAGCCGCTTCTAATGCTTCTACAATACGGCTTACACGGGGCCTAGCTTGTTCTGAGTATTGAGCAGACATCTCCATATCATCAGGGTCAATGGGGACTGTCCAACCCGCAAATACTAACTCACTTTGAGCAGAAAAATCTGTAACAATTACTGGACAACCACACATCTGTGCCTCTACTACAGGAACACCAAACCCTTCAGCCATAGAAGTAGAAATTAAAACATCAGCAGCAGAGTAGATACTACTCATACGAGCAGCGTCATACCCCCCCATCATCAATGCTTGAATGTCAGCTAATTTTACAGTTTTACTATCTATGTCGTATAGCTCAAATATCTTAAACAAATCTATAGTAAGCGGAGCAGAACTATGAGCGGTGTGCATGTAAAGCACCGCATCTGGGTGTTGTTTACTAAATATTGACCACGCTTTAAGAATTGCCGGGATAGATTTTCGAGAAGGGTACCCCTTATTTGCCCCAACAAAAATAGCAATAAAAACATCTTCAGGTAACGCCCATTTTTCTCGTTCTTCTTTTTGATTTTTAACAACATATTTCTTAGAATCTACTGCATGAGGTACATAATAAGAATCTAACCCCGCATCTTTTAACGTTGTTTGCCCAAACTTAGACATAGCTAGCAGAGAACAAGCCTTACTAGCAGTATCTTTAACAGCCGGAGTTATTGGATAATGGTCTATTGGAAGATATGACGTAATATTACCAAGAATATTAGGATCAAGCACCCAAATATCCATTAAAGCAATTGTTAAATCTGGCTCTACTTTACTAATGTAATAAGGAAGTGCGTCATTCCCCCATGTATCTATGAGTTTAGGTAATATAGGAACACCATTTACATTGAGAACGGAAGATTCATGACCAAAGAAAGCGCCCCCTGTTACTTCATATCCATCTTTCACTAAAGCTGTTATAAATAAATCTGATTGTACCCCATACCCTGTGGGGGCTAGGGGACTATTAGACCACCAAAATATTTTAGCCATTTAACCTCTCTTAATATAAGTTATATTTTTGAATACTATCATAATAATGAATAGTTGTCAAGAGTCAAAATCCCCCTACATAAAGTAGGGGGAGGGGGCAATATTACAATAACTCTAATTATTGCGAGGAAGCATCCAAACAATAGCAGCAGCCATTAGAGGAAGCCATGTTTTTAAGTCAACTTTGGCCTCAGACAAAGACGCCCAAGCATCAATTTGGCTTTCAAGTTGAGTATAAATTTGAGAGGGGGACTTATCTCTTAATCCTGAAGATAAAATCCTATCTCTAATATCTATGTTATTTAACCTTATGTCTATTTGCTCTTGTTGATTGAGAGTTAAAGCTAAACTATCATGTGCAAGCACTGTAGGGGCGATTAAATTTTGTTCATCTACAGTAATCCCATCTTTTACTATAATTCTCAATGCAGTCTGGTCAGTTGAAATGCCAATAAAATTATCTCCAATAGCTGAAAATAATTCAAAATGTAAAAGCTCAACATTAACTGGCATTAAATCAAATAAAATTTCTCTCATGATACCTCTCTTGCCCAGAATTGAGGATGATGATCATTACCGCCTGATCCTGCCCCTGCATTCATTGTTACTGTCCCCGCACTTACTCTCCATTGTAGCTTAAAAATGTGAGAAGCCGCAGACAAAGATGATTTAAGAAAGACAAAAGATACAGTTACTTTACTTGGTTCAGCCGCAGCAATAGCATGTCCTAGCGCCAATCCATCATCCCCCGCTAACCGAGCGCCGTCCATATCAACATCAAACTCACCAGTACCATTAGTGTGTCTAACTATACCTGTAAATCCAACCATTACAGGTCCACCATTAGTAACAAGGGTAAAAGCAAAATTTGTAGCGTCTACATCAACATAAGAAGTGCTAGACGTTGTATAATCTGACCCCTCATTTGCTAAATAATCATCTGATACAGGGTCCTTTAGAATTAAAAGATTATCCCTAACATGGGCATTCATTATCGCAGCAGTAATTAATTCTCCTGCTACCCACGTTCTTGGAGATGTCCATGCCATAATTTATGCTCCGTGAACTTCATTCTCTAGTAATAAATCTTCAACAGATTCGTGTAATAGCCAATTTCTATTTAAGGGATTAAGACGTTGCATTAAGATATCTTCAATGTGTTGCCAGTTCTTAGGAAAATACACTTGAACTACTTTCCCACCATTATCCCCCATTAAACAAGAGGGACAAAAAAAGGTAGAATACGGTTCAGCAAACAATGTCTCTTCACAAAAGGGGCAACCTACAACCCAACCAGAACGTAAAATATATGCAAACGCATCACCTTCAGGATTATCCCAATCAATATTGGGCAACCCGCCCCAATTACTCATAATTATTTGCTCTACAAATTTTTGAATACCACCAGCAGCTTTCATAGCTGGTTGGTGATTAGCTCTTTTTATATACATAGAATAAAAGGGGGGAGTTTCCTCCCCCACTCCTATTAGGCATTTGCGCCGAAACCAACAATATATTCAATAGTGACTGTAACCTGTTGTTCCACAAAATCACCAGTTTCCTGATAATCTAGAACAACCCAAGTAGCAGCAGCAACAGTACCATCTGTTAAGACATAAGGTTCTGGTGTACTCGCAGCAATACGAGGACCAACAGCAGTCCCGCCGATAGCAACAGCAATTGTACCCTCTACTGAAGTACCGTCGGTACCCCAATCTTCCAATTGAAATTCACCAGCAGAACCAGAAGCCTGAGCATTTTGAACAGTTATGAAAGCTGCCAAAATCTCAATAGGTTGGTTAGCAGGAGTACGAAACAGATGAATTTGTTTATCATCAGCACCCGGATCACCAAAAATTACACTAAAGATTTCACGTCGTTCACTCAAGATAGCCATAATTAAGCTCCAAACCCATCAGGAGCAGAGGCATCAGAAAGAAGCTCTACACCAAATGTATCTCGCCGGATAGATGTACCATAACGCGCAACGGCATTAATCTCAAAGCCCTGCAACGAAGCGTCACGTTCCACTTCCATTGTAAGAGGAGTACGAGTATCAAGCGCCAACGCTTCGCGGTGAAAAACTCCACCACTTGCATCATCAGTGGTAGAATTAACGACAATGTTACCACTGGTAAACCAAGTCGCACCAATCCAATCACCAACAAAGTAATTACGTAGAGCTTCATTAGCAACGTCACCCAAGAAACTTGCAGTTAGTGCCGGGGCGCCAAGCTCCGCCCAAACGTCAAACCACTGGTTAGGATGGACCACAACCCACAAAGGATTGGGGGCAAAAGCAGTACGAAGTACACTCATACCTGCGGCTACAACTTCAATACTAAGTGCTGAACCAGCAGCACCTTTTCTAGCAGTAAAATTAACAAACTCAGCTACCAAATCCACGTCAATTTTACTTGCAATAGCTCCACCCATTTCACGCGCAGCATCACGCCGAGCATCGTCTGGGTCCGTCATAATACGCTCATCTGTGAGTGTGACTTGCACCTGAATACGCTTTGGCGTAATCGTCATAACACTCGTCTTTGTCCACTCAATAGGATTAGCGTAATCCACACCCTCAGTAACCACCTGTGCGGTCAACTGGGGGTAAATCCCCATTTGTCGATTAGCGAAAGTATTATCACTAAATGGCGTAACAAGTGCCGCCATAAGATTTTGCTCTCGCGCTACGAAAATGGCATCTTCAAAAATCGTGTTGAACAGACTGTTCAAACTTGAAATTTTACTTAGTGCCATTAGAATTTCTCCTAGTCTTCCTTAAAAAATTGGAGATGTTTTCCCGATGTCCTAAAAATTCCAGGACTATCTTCTGCTTGTGCAAAATATTCTCCCCTGCGGTCAGTATCCCCACGCACTGGTGGAGTGGCATCAGGGGCGGGGGAAACACCTTGCCCTGCATTCGGTTGTTGTTTTTGTTGTACAAACAATGCAGCCATAGTTTGGGCATCAGCCTCTAATTCTGCTTCTGTTATGCCAACAAGTCTACCAATTAATGCGTCAGGAAGATTAAATTTAGCAGCAACCTTAGTCATCAGAGCATTATGTTCTTGTTGAAGAAGAGTCTGTTGCATTGTCTCCAACTGTTGTTTATAATTCTCTGACAATTCCTTATATTCTTCTTTCTCAGTAAGAGAAGTGGCTTCAGCATCAACTTTATCTTGTTTAAGTTTATCAAGTTCACGTTGATTACTTTCAGCAGTTTCCCGATGTTGCCGACTTTCATTTCGTAAATCAGAAACATACTGCTGCTCAAAGTATAATCGTTTACCCTCTGCATCTGTGGCGTTAAAATCAACAAGTTCATCTTGTTGTGTCTGATTCTTTCCAGAATCAAAAACTGTTTTGTCCTCATTAAGAACGTTTACTACCGGGTCATTAACCGGAGTTGTAGGTTCAGCCGGAGGAGTTACCGGAGGGTCCCCTTCACCATCAAACCAAGTACGCCGCGCACTAAGTAACGGTAAAAAGTTCCTTTTTGAGGTACGGATTGGCTTCTTGCCCATAGTCTTTTGTCCCTTTGACTAAATTAAGTGATTGTATATAACTAAAAGGGTATCCCCGTTTCCCTGAAACGTCCTGTACCCATTTTGCTAACGAATTTGGAAGTACATAGCGTTGAGTAATGTTATCTCTACGCGGGTCATAGTGCTTTAGTCCTACAAGTAATTTCTGTTTAATGTTAATTTCTGGAGGAGATTGGTTCCATATATCTATCAAAAGATCAACATATGGTTGTTGCCACATATGAAGAACTTCAAGCGCCCCAAGTAAATTAGGACAAGTTGCTAAGATTAATTCTGTATTATTAGAGAGCATCTACAATCTCAAATAATAAATCTGGATTTATTCGCTCTTCTTTTAATTGAATAACTTCACCAGAATTAATAAGTCTAAAAGGAGTTTTATCTGCGCTAATGTTGATGGTTTCAATTTTTTCCCAGTATTCTATTGAAATAGGCTTTATTTTCATCAAACCAACTACAAAACTTCTATCACAGTCTAAACACATATAACAACAATAACATCCACCAGATAATTCAGTATTTTCTGATCCACAATGATTACACTTCATCTGTTTGAACATCTTGTTCTTGCTCTCCTGTTTGAATTTCTTGTTCCCGTTCTTCAGTGAGATTAGCAATTTCTGCTGTATAGTTTCTACCTAAATCTTGAGAAATAGTCTGCTGACTAAGGGCAGAAATTCGTTGTTCCCCCTCTAATGCTTGTACCACACTGAGGCGATCAACAGGAAGGGGGTCTGCAAATACTGTCTCTATTTGTTGTGAAAATGCTTGCCCTTCCCCCAACAAAAATAAAGCTATCTGTGTTAAAAGTCCAATTCCTTTTCCATATACATTTCGTCTAGCTGTAATCATATCTAACATATCACCATGTATAAGTCGTACCCCAAAATTAGTCACTCTAGCTAGATTATTTCCAATCTGTGCCATATCGACTACTCGCATTTGACCAAAAAAGGAAGCTCTAGCAACATCTAGCATTGCCATTGAAGCCGCTAAATCCCCTTTAAGTTCAAGATTATATACTTTAGTTTCGGGGTCAGAAAATTGAACTATTGTTGAAGGTCCTGTTTTCTTTTCTTCTGCATCATCAATCACTCCACCTGTAACAATTGTTTGGGGACCTGCATGATGATAAATAATTTTATTAGTATTACTAGCAATAAAATTAACAGTGTCATTAAGTTCTGTGTGTCTAAGATCAGATAAACCATAAACACTATGGGCAGCAGGAGAGTTTTTCCAAGCTACAATGGGAGGGAAATTAAAATCCCAAGGTTCCCTACCTTGTACTTCAAACTTTTTCCCTGTAGTAACTAAATATTGTATAGTTACCCATCCATTGTTTTCTGGTTCAGGACTTATCAAATTTGTGTTAGCAAATAACCAATTAGGGACTATATCTTGGATTACAGAAGTATTTTCAGACAGCTTCCAAGAAACCCTATAATAAAGAATTTGTTTAGTGTTATTAACATTCCAAAACAGTGTTACATTACGAGCATCTAACAAGACAAATTCAGGGAATTTTTTTTCTCGATTAATTATTCTAACAAAAGAATGCCCTGATACAAATCCCGCTTGCGCTAAATCTAAAATGAATGATTCTACTTCATTTTCAGCCCAAATAGCATCAATTAAAAGTTGGGTTAAAGTCTTACGAAGCTCTAAAGGTTTTCCAACTAGATCATTACCCCCACGAATTAAAATTTGAGGAGTTTCAGGAACAAAAAAGGCCACCATCTTATCTAAGGCTTGTGACGTAATATTAATTACTACGTTATGATCTACGCCCTTTGAATCAAGTTTTAGAAATTTATCGTGTTTACCATGATAATATTTCCAAACTCTATTAATAGTTTCTTCCCGATTGCGTAGTTCTTCCTTATATGCCTCGAAGTCTGTTCTATCTTCAGGTTCATATCTCGCTAAAATAGCTGGCATAATTTATCCATAAAAAGGGTTATCAAATACTTTGGCTGTTTGGTATCTGCGTTTAGGTTTGTTTTCATAATAAGCCAGTGCAAGGGAAATAACCATATCATCATGAACACCTTAAGGGGCAGCATAAGTAATCTTACCTGTTTTAGTACGTAAAATCTTGAATGCACTAAGCTCATCTAATAATTCTTTATTATTAGGTATCTTAACCCATTCACGCTCAAACCCAACAATAAGATGTTCAATTAAATTACGCTTTTCTCGATTAGTGGCAAAATACTCTTTAACTGTCCTGTCACCAAACATATCCCGTAACTGTGATACTAAAATCTCTCCAACATTATTTCGTTCAACCCACATAACTTTAGGTTTATACACTTCATATACAAATTTAAGGCGCTCTATTTGTATTTTATACTCTAATTGGTTAAATCTCTCAATATAAGCTACACTATTTCTATTTAGGTTATACACAGTATACACTGAAAAATCTTTAACCTTACCAAAATCAACCCCCATAGAATAAATACAATCGGGATCAGGAACAGCTTCTAATACATCTTCTCGAATTGCAGGTTTAGTTCTGAAGATACCCCGATGACTCTCAATGAACTTAGCCAAATATTCTTGTTCAAAAACATCTTGAGGAAGGTCATCCTTAGCATCTTGAATTTCTTGAGGAAGAATATAAGGATTTGAAGAGGTTGGAAATTCAAAATAAGTCCAATCTTTTTCAGCAGGGTTTCTAGCTTTTTTGTGTAATGTCCAAAAATAATTTCTACCATTAGGAGTTGAAATAAATAAAGCTCTACCCTGTCTATCAGATAATGCAGCTCTTACGCTTTTTTGCCAAACTTCTTGGGGCTTTTGAACATAAGAAAATTCATCAAAAATAACAAGGTCTAAACCTGCCCCCCGCAATTTTTTAGGGTCATCCGTACTTCTTAATTGAATGCTCCCACCGCTAGTATGAGCAATAGTTTTAACCCCTAATCGTATTGTTATACCAGGAATATTTTCAACTAAATCCTCTAGACTTGCCCAACCTTCTGCACCAATGAGGTAAGTGGGAGCTAACCACCAAACACGTCCCCCGTTTAACATAGTAACAACAGCAAGTAAAGAACAAATTAAAGTCTTACCAAAACGTCTGCCTGCGTTAACTACGATAAAACGGGAAGTGCAATCAAAAATCTGTTGTTGTGCGGGGTGTAATGCGGGTAAGGCTATCTCTAGCAATTACTGTTTGCCTATGAATATTTAATATTGCAGCATACTCCGTAGGTCTTAAATATCGTATGCCGTCTTTCGTATGTGTTTGAGCCAAAAGAGGACGCCAATCAATGTATACCCACGTAAGCGGTGTTTCTTTCAATAACCAGTCAGAAACAAGTACATTAATATGAACAAGTTCATATGAAGTAAGTTTATTATAAGTCATAATATCCATTTGTCAAATAAAGAGGAATAACCCCCTTAAAGGGGGCGTTAAGCGTTGGGGATTATGGCATTCTCAGCAAAAAAGGGGTTTGCTTCAAGAACTTCTGGGGGAAAGGAATTTACTAAAGTGCTAAGACAAGCACTAAGTTGAATTAATTGAAAGTCTTTAGACCAGCCATAATCATAGGCGAATGAAGAAACCACGTTAGAACAGGCAACAATCTGTTGATTAACCACACAAGTTACCCTATCTCTAAATGCTTCTCCTAAATTTGAATTCCAAGAGGTAATAGCTTCACAAGACGCATAAGATAAAATATACGTTAACATAACTGATTGACTAAAATCAACATGTGAATATTCTTCATTCTGCGCCCATACTCTTGGAATAGACAATAACCCTAAAATGATAACAATTAAAATCAAAAACAAAATTATATTACGTCCATTTGAATATCTCATTATAAATTCTTCCATGTAATGTCTCTAAAAGGTAATATAGTGCCCCTCGCCATTTCTTCATAGAAATAATATTTTTCTCCTTGATACCAATCTTTTTCAGTAAACTCTTTTTCAAAAGACACTTTAGTTAACAATCCTGCCCCGACAATCACAGGAACAGCACTACTAATCCTCTTCAAAAAATCTCTACGATTCATTATAAGTCCCTCGCTTCTACACCATCTAATTTAACTTCCCACATACTATGAGGGAGTGCTGTACCCCAATAACTCTCTTCCCAATTAATATCTACAGGCATATAACCAAATCCCTTGAACTCAATAATGATTTCTTGTTTAGTAGAAAAAAACTTTTTCAATAACTCCTTAATTACCATATACTACCGCCCTTATATTTATCACTATCAAAAGGCTCATCCATAATCATAACATACTTAGAAACAAACCTTACTTTCATATCCTTAAAAGATTCCTTAGTTTCCCACAATAAATTTTCTCCAACAACTACAGGAATAGCGCCTTTTACTGTTTCTAAAAACCTTTTATGACTCATTGAATCACCCTATCCTCTAAGGGGATTAAACCTAACGCACTTCGCAATGCACCCCCATATGCCTCTAATTTAGTATATCCTTCTCTACTATGAACTACAAGACTATCATCAGATGTAATCCGTATACGATAAACCCAATCCTTAAAATCATCATCATAATATACCACTATAGGAAAAGACAACTCAGACAACATTACATCTATATCAAATAATAGCTCATTCATTTTAGAAACTCCGCTAAGACTTCTTCTCTATATACCTTCTCAGACATTAAAGTCCTCAAAGATTCATCAGTGGAGGGTATATGCCAAGCCTGTTCCGTTAAACTTTCAAATACTTTTAATGGTTGAGGTATTTTTACTTCTGTTGGAAAAGGAAGTTCTACACCCCCCGCAGGGGTGCCTGTTATTAACCAGTCAGCTTGAGGATACTCTTTCCACAATTCCCACATAATGTTTAATACTTCAATTCTATCTTTAACAGTCACAGCTATTAATTCATCTACAACTACTAAATCAAAAGGTATCCCCTTTAGTTCTTCCAAATCTAAAGAATTATAACTACGATAAACCATTTTTGGTATAGCTCCAACAATAACATCCCTAGCGTACAGCGTCATATGATAATTTGGAGCTAACCATAAAACTTTATCATATGAAGAAACAACTAACCCACATAAGGTAGATTTACCTATTCTACGCCCCCCAACAACTATACGCAAATGCCCTGAAGATTCTAATACTTCTTTTTGCCAGTCATAAGGTTTAATCATGTCGAATTAACTCCCCATTAGTGATCTTATAAAGAGCATGAGCATTAATATAACTCATAGCAGACCTAAGACCATTATTAATATCTAAAACAACATCTTTTAATTTTCCCGTATAAGGAACTAAAATCTCTTTACCTTCTACATACGAAGAATCTGACATCATTTGACTAACATCTTTAGATGCCATACCTCTATGTATCTTACAAACATCTCCATCTCGATTCATAATAGTTTTTCCTGGTGCTTCCAATGTCCCTGCAAACAGTCCACCAATCATTATTAAATCCGCACCAGCAACTAAACACTTAACAACATCCGCAGGCTTCTCAATTCCCCCATCTGCAATAGTTAGAATACTACGACTAACAGTTTGTATAGCCGGAATTTGTGGGGCCTCAATTCCTGTTTTATCTCTAGTAGTACATGCAGAACCATTTCCTACCCCTACCCTAGCAAAATCAACACCCCATTGAGCATAATCTTGGGCTGCGGATTTAGTAACAATAGAACCAGCTATAACAGTAGATGAAGGGTATTTACGTTCAATATGATTTACTGCATTTTTTACTGCTTTACTATGCCCATGTCCAACATCTATTGAAACAATCATAGGAGATAGAACCATATTATCTCGATTAGGAATAAACTGCTCTATTCTTTCCATATAATCACGAACACCAACAGAAAGAACAAAAGGCCAATCAATTAAATCAGATTCAATAAAAGTTCTATGTTGCTGCTCAGGAGTACAATTTCTATGAAGTACAGGTAACAGACCTAATCTCATCATCTCCCTCAAAAAATCAGGACTAGCTACACTATCCATAGCTGCATTCATCAAAGGAGCAGAAAGATAATACTCATAACCATTATTTAACACAAGTTTGTATTCTATGTTTATATCATCCCGGTGAGATACAGAAGAATACATGGGAGAAATATAATAATTATCAAATTCGTTCATTAACAACCTTTACAAAAAGTATAACAGGAACAAGAGGCCAAACTAAGGCTAAAAGAAATGTCATAAAGAAGAATATAGAATCTTCTTCAGGTTTTCTTAAAGCTACACTAATATAAAGATATAAAGACATTAAAAGGTAAGGGATTAAGTAAAGCATTACCCTAACCACTTCACTAAAAGATAAGAAAAAAGAAAACTTATTAATATAGCGATAATAAATACAAGAACATTAAGAATCATCTATTCCACCGAAAACACTACAACAAGAAACAAAAAGACACCTACTAATATAAATATCAAATCCATCTACTCCAATCTGTCATATCAATATAGGGGGTTAAAAGATGAGCAACACCGTCTTGTAATATTACAAAACTATTTTGCATTGTTGGAGAAGTAGTATCAAACTTATTAACATACCACATAGATTTATAATCATGAAGTCCCCCATTACTAACTAGAGTATATCGCCCCCACTTACTTCTAAGTATTCCTACTCTGTGTTCATGGTGAGTAATAATATTACACTGATACTTCTCTGCTAAAGTTTCAGCAACACTACCCGTTACTCGACTATAATTAGCTTGATGAGTCGCTCGCCATAAAATATCATTAGAAATAAGTTCAACCATAGAACTACGATAAATATGAAGGTTATCACAATCAAAAAACCCACTTAAAAAGTCAACAGTTAACTCACCTTTAAGTGACCAAAAAATCTGTTTTCAAGGTTCCCCCAAAAATAATGAATTTCATCAAAATCTTTTGTCC
>SDBU01006710.1_pt1 | contig 13469 bp, 20 predicted proteins | sample 2277071 | NCBI WGS metagenome assembly SDBU01 (sample SAMN10397929, study PRJNA504765) | marine sediment metagenome | isolation source: marine sediment core GS08_GC12, 126 cmbsf | place: Arctic Ocean: Gakkel Ridge, Loki's castle | collected 2008
GAATACGCAACGCCGTTATGGCCAGGCATGACACGCTGCTGGTGCCGGCTTCGCGGATGAAGGTTCACATCGTCAGGATTCTTAAGGCAGAGGGCTTTATTTCGAAATACGAGGTTCTTGGCAGCGGGACAAAGCGGCGGATAAAAATACACCTTAAATACGATGAAAACAGCCGTCCCATTATCGCCGGCCTGGAACGGATTAGCAAGCCGGGTCTTAGAATATATGTACAGGCCGGGGAGGTACCGCGCGTCTATGGAGGGCTGGGTATCGCCATAGTCTCAACATCAAAAGGGGTTATGGTCGGCCATCAGGCCTGGCGCCAGGGCATAGGCGGCGAGCTTCTATGCAAGGTCTGGTAGAGAGAAAGAGAAATGTCTAGAGTAGGTAAAATGCCGATAACGCTGCCACCGGGGGTAAAGGTGGAAATAAAGGGTCACCAGGCCGTCGTTACCGGGCCCAAGGGCGAGTTGAAACGCCGCCTTCGCCCTGAAATAGCCATCAACCAGGAGGGCAACCAGCTGATTTTTACGCCCTCCTCAGATAGTAGACAGAACGCCGCCTTCCACGGGCTGACACGCACCCTGGTGGCCAACATGGTGGAAGGCGTGACCAAGGGCTACGAGAAGACCCTGGAGATAGTCGGCGTTGGCTATCGGGCGGAGAAGGACGGGGAAAAGCTGGTCTTCCGTCTTGGCTTCTCCCACCTGGTAGAGAAAGTGCCGCCGCCGGGAATAACCTTCTCCCTGGAGGGGGCCAACCGGGTCAAAGTCACCGGGATTAATAAACAAGTCGTCGGCCAGGTGGCCGCCGAGATAAGGGCCATTCGCCCGCCTGACACCTACAAAGGCAAGGGGGTGCGCTACGCCGGTGAGGTAATCACCCTCAAGGCGGGCAAGGCCGTAGGAAAGGGTATGGCGGAGTAATGGCAGAAAAAACAAGGGCAGGGCGCATGCGCCGGCACTTAAGGGTCAGGGCCAAGGTAAGCGGTTCGGGCCAGAGACCACGTCTTTCTGTATTCCGGGGCTTGAATCACATCTACGCCCAGTTGATTGACGACACCCAGGGGCACACCCTGGCGGCGGCGTCCACCATTGATGCCGAACTGAAGACGAAGCTTGACGGCAAGAGCAAAACGGCCCAGGCCGGGCTGGTGGGCGCGCTGGTGGCCAAACGGGCGGTGGATTCGGGGATTACGCAGGTAGTTTTTGACCGTGGCGGCTATAAGTACCACGGCCGGGTGAAGGCCCTGGCCGAGGCCGCCCGCAAGGGAGGGCTTAAGTTCTAATGCCTATTGAAATGAAAAGTATTATTAACTCGCAGGACCTTGAACTCAACGACAAGTTGATGAATATCAACCGCGTTACCAAGGTGGTCAAGGGGGGCAAGCGTCTCTCTTTCACCGCTCTGATGGTTACCGGGGACGGCCATGGCCATGTCGGTCTCGGCATAGGCAAAGCCAAAGAGGTGCCCGCGGCAATCAACAAGGCCGCCACCAACGCCAAGAAGAGGTTGATAAAGGTGAAGCTGGCCGGGCCCACCATTCCGCATCAGATTACGATTAATTTCGGCGCCGCTAAGGTGCTTCTAAAACCAGCGGCCCCGGGCACCGGCGTCGTCGCCGGCGGCAGCGTCCGCGCTGTGGTTGAAGCCGCCGGGATAAAGGACATTTTAACAAAGTCCCTGGGCAGCGCCAACCAGATAAACGTGGCCAAAGCCACCATGCTGGGCCTGTCGCGCCTGAGGATTCCCAAGGAAGAGGTAGCCCGGCGCAAAGCGGTTCCGGAGAAGGAAGGGGTATCCGCCGGTGGCTAAAATCCGTATCACCCAGGTAAAGAGCGGCATCGGCTACGCTATCGACCAGAAGAGGACACTCAAGGCGCTGGGCTTCAAAAGGATGAACCAGAGTGTCATCCACGAAGACTCAAACACCATCAGGGGAATGATTATCAAGGTGAGGCACCTTGTCCATGTGGAGGAGGCTTAAGTGGTGAGGCAGCATGAGCTGGCGCCGCCGGAAGGCGCCAAGAAGGACAGGAAGCGGGTCGGCCGCGGCGATGGCAGCCGTGGTACCTATTCCGGCCGTGGCCTGAAAGGGCAGAAGTCCCGCTCCGGCTATTCCCGCAAACCCGGCTTTGAGGGCGGGCAGTTGCCGCTTATCAAGCGCCTGCCGCGCAAGCGTGGCTTTACCAATATATTCCGCATTGAGTACACAATTGTCAGCCTGGATAAGCTCAATGTCTTCAGCGCCGGCAGTGAGGTGACAGCGGAGAAACTGGTGGCCGCCGGGCTGGTAAAATCATTACGCAAACCTATAAAGATACTGGCCGACGGCCAGATTAAGCATGCCCTCGTGGTCAAGGTAAACAAGTTTTCGGCTACTGCCAAAGCCCAGATAGAGGCCGCAGGCGGCCAGGCAGAGGAAGTCTAGGGTGTCGCCAAAGCAAGCAAGACCCCGCCTTTTGCAGGCGATGTTAGATGCCTTCAGCCTGCCGGACCTGAGGCGACGCATACTTATTACCCTGGGCATACTGGTGGTCTTCCGTTTTATGGCCCACGTGCCCCTGCCCGGCGTGGATGCCGATGCCCTGGCAGCCCTCTTTGACCGTAATGCCCTGCTCGGCCTTTACGACCTCTTCAGCGGCGGCGCCCTGAAGTTCTTCAGTTTAGTCGCCCTGGGCGTTTTCCCCTATATTACCGCTTCCATTGTGATGACGCTGATGACGCCGGTAATCCCCCGCCTCCAGGCTATGTCCCAGGAAGGCGAGGCCGGCCGCAACCGCATTAACCTTATTACCCACTGGCTGATGATACCGCTGGCCGGTATGTCCGGCTACGGGCAGTTGGTGCTCCTGCAACGTGAGGGCGTTATCGCCTCTATGGAGCTTCTGCCCACCGTGGCCATCGTGGCGGCCCTGATAGCCGGCACTGTGTTCCTGGTCTGGATGGGTGAGCAGATTACAAACTACGGCATCGGCAACGGTGTTTCCATAATAATCTTCGCCGGTATCGTGTCCAGCCTGCCGGAGCAGATCGGCCAGGGCTTTTTGGCCCAGGACCAGATTGGCGGCCTGGTGCTGCTGGCAGTCCTGGCTCTGGCGACGACGGCGGTGATAGTTATCTTTACCGAGGCCCACCGCCGTATACCTGTGCAATATGCCAAGACGGTCATCAAGAGCGGACGCATGTACCGGCAGGCGGGTTCCACGCATATCCCCCTAAGGGTCAACACCGCCGGTATGATTCCTCTTATCTTCGCTATGGCCCTGGTGGTCTTCCCCGGCGTCGTGGCCAGCTACTTCGCCAACCCGGTCGGAGTAGACCCTAATTTCGCCAATACCATCGTTGACCTCTTCCAGCCGGATGCGGCGCTGCCGCTGGGCCTTTTCTATTGGGGACTCTTCTTCTTTATGGTGGTTTCCTTCGCCTTCTTCTATACCAAGGTTATCTTTCAGCAGCAAGACCTTTCGGGCACCTTGCAGCGGCAGGGCGGCTTCATTCCCGGCATCAGGCCGGGCAAGCAGACAGCCAGCTATCTGGACGGTGTTATAAACCGTATAACCTGGGCCGGTGCCCTCTTTTTGGGTAGCGTGGCCATAATGCCGTTCCTGGTGCGTGAGATTACAGATGTCCAGGTAATCCAGCTTTCCAGCTTCGGCATGCTTATCGTAGTCGGTGTCGTACTGGATACGATGAAGCAGATGGAGGCGCAGCTGGTGATGAGGCGCTATGAGGGCTTTATCAAGTAGGACGAATAGTTGTATAATATAGCTTTTGTGGGTGCGCCCGGTTCCGGCAAGGGAACACAGGCGGCGGCTATAGCCCGAAAGCTGGATATTTTGCATATCGCCACGGGCGACCTGTTCCGGCAGGCGGCTGGCAGGGGCGATGAGTTGGGGAACAAGGTAAGGAGCTATTTGGAAAAGGGGGAGCTGGTCCCCAACGATATTACGATAGCCTTGGTGAAGGGGCAGTTGGCGGCGTCCGGCTCCAGGGGGGCGGTTTTAGACGGCTTCCCCCGGAACATCAGGCAAGCCGAGGCTCTGGACGAGGCTTTGGACGGGCAGGCCCTGGACAGGGTGGTCTATATAAGGGTCTCCGAGGCGGAGTTAACCCGGCGCCTGAGCCGGAGACGGGTCTGCCGGGAGTGCCAGGCTACTTACACTGCCGGGGAGGGCGAGACCGCCGCCCGGATTTGCCGCCGCTGTGGCGGGCGCCTGGAGAAGCGGGCAGATGATGAGCCGGAGACGGTGCGTAAAAGGTACGCCGTCTACATGGCGGAAACGGCGCCGCTTATCGGCTACTACGCCGCCCGGGGCAAGCTGGCGGAGGTGGATGGCCAGGGTAGTATAGATGAAGTGAACGGCCGTATTATGGCCGCTCTGGGGAAGCAGGAGTCTCTAGCCTGATGGGAATAATAATAAAATCGGAACGGGAAATAGCCATTATGCGGCAGGCAGGGGAAATACTGGCTGCTGTATTGGAGGAGCTTAAGGAAAGCGTGAGACCGGGTATGAAGACAAAGGAATTGGACGAAATAGCTACCAGAGAGCTTGCCAGGCGGGGGGCCAGGCCCTCATTCAAGGGCTATCGTGGCTTCCCGGCCAGCCTGTGCACCTCCCTTAACGACCAGATTGTGCACGGCATCCCCGGCGGGACGGTTATGAAAGAGGGCGATATATTATCCATTGACCTTGGGGTCATATACGATGGTTTTCAGGCGGATGCGGCGGTGACGGTCGGCGTCGGCGATGTCGGCCAGCCGGCACAGGGCTTGATGGAGGCCACTGAGGGCGCATTGCGCGCCGGTATTGCCGCGGCCAGGGCCGGTGCCAGGCTGGGCGATATATCGGCGGCCATACAGAAGCACGCTGAGGCCAGGGGCTATTCGGTGGTGAGGGAATACACCGGCCACGGCATCGGGCGGCAGATGCACGAAGACCCGCAGATAGCCAACTTCGGCAAGCCGGGGACGGGCCCCGAACTGAAGAAGGGAATGACCTTCGCCCTGGAGCCGATGTTGAACAAGGGCGATTGGCCCACCAGGGTGGGCGATGATGCGTGGACCGTCTACACCGCAGACGGCAGCCTCTCGGCTCATTTTGAGCATACCATTGCCATAACCGATGGCAAGGCAGAGGTGCTGACGGCAAAACGCACAAGTGCCGACGGCAAAATAGGGAAGGAAAAACGGGAAGTCTATGCCTAAGAAAGAGGCCATTGAGGTTGAGGGAAAAGTGGTAGAGGCGCTTCCCAACGCTACCTTCCGTGTTGAGTTGCCCAACGGGCACAAGGTGCTGGCCCATATATCGGGCAAGATGAGAGTACATTACATAAGAATACTGCCCGGTGATAGAGTGTTGGTGGAGCTTTCGCCCTACGACCTCTCCCGTGGGCGCGTAACATATCGCTTTAAGACATAGAGGAAGATAACAATGAAGGTTAGGGCTTCAGTTAAGGTAAGATGTGACAAGTGCCGCGTCGTAAGGCGTAAGGGCGTTGTCAGGATTATTTGCACAAATCCAAGACACAAGCAGAGACAGGGCTAGGAGGCTTAAATGGCACGTATCGCCGGCGTAGACGTACCGGCCGACAAGCAGGTCTGGGTATCATTACAGTATATCTATGGCATAGGCAGAAGCCTGAGCCTGAGGATAATCGCCAAAGCCGGGGTAGAACCGGCCACACGGGTGAAGGACCTGGCCGAGGAAGACCTGAACCGCTTGCGGGAGATTATTGACCGCGAGTTCAGGGTTGAGGGTGACCTGAGAAAAGAGGTCAACCTCAATATAAAGCGCCTTATGGATATCGGCAGCTACCGGGGCTTGAGGCACCGGCACAACCTGCCGGTACACGGGCAGCGCACACGAACCAACGCCCGCACCAGGCGCGGCCAGCGCAAAACAGTAGCCGGCCGTGGACAGCGGCGTGGCATGACTAAGAAGTAACCGGGAGGATTTGAATGGTACAGAAGAAACGGAGCAAGGCCAGGAAGCGGGAGCGAAAGAGTATTCCGGTGGGGCGGGCCTATATACAGGCCACCTTTAACAACACCATCATCACTCTTACAGACCTCAAGGGCGATGTCATCTCCTGGGCCAGTTCGGGAACAGCCGGCTTTAAAGGCTCGCGCAAGGGCACTCCCTACGCCGCCCAGTTGGCGGCGGCTAGTGCCGCCCGCAAGGCCATGGAGCACGGTATGCGTCAGATTGAGGTTATGGTCAAGGGGCCGGGCAGCGGTCGTGAGGCGGCTATCCGCTCTTTGCAGAGCGCCGGCCTGCATGTTACCAGCATACGGGACGTGACGCCTATTCCGCACAATGGCTGCCGTCCTCCCAAGCGAAGAAGGATATAGGAGTAGATAGAGTATGGGCAGATATGTAGGCGCAGTCTGTAGGCGGTGCCGTCGCAGCAGCGAAAAACTTATGCTCAAGGGCTCCAAGTGTGTTACCAAATGCACTCTGGACAAGCGGCCCAAGCCGCCGGGGCCCCAACTGGGCCGGCCGCGGCGCCTTTCTGACCGGGGCCACCAGCTCCGGGATAAGCAGAAGGTGCGTTGGGGCTACGGGCTGATGGAGAGTCAGTTCCGGCGCACATTCGCCCGGGCCGAACGGCAGCCCGGCATCACCGGCGAGAACCTGCTGGTGCTGTTGGAGCGCCGCCTGGATAATGTCGTCTATCGGCTGGGCTTTGCTGATTCACGCGCCCAGGCTCGGCAGTTGGTGTTGCACGGGCATATAAACCTGAACGACAGGCGCACCAACATCGCCTCTTGCCTGGTCAAAGAGGGCGATATTATCAGTTGGAGGCCGGAAAGCGCCAAGACCGAGTATTACAAAACGCTTATTGAAACCATTGAAGGGAAGACAACGCCGCGGTGGCTGAGCATAGACAGGAAGAAGCTCAGTGCCGAGGTGCTTTCACTGCCGACGCCGGAAGACACTGAGGCTAAGTTTGATGCCCAGGCCGTCGTTGGCTACTATTCGCGGTAGGAGGTAGGATTTGTCCGAGCTGGTTTTGCCCAAAATAGAGTTGGTTGAAGGTGATGATAGGTTTGGGCGCTTTATTGCCGAGCCTTTGGAGAAGGGCTTTGGGGTTACCCTGGGCAATGCCCTGAGAAGGGTACTGCTAAGCTATCTGCCGGGGGCGGCCGTCAATATGGTTGTCATAGCGGGTATTCAGCACGAGTTCTCCACTATTCCTAATGTCAAAGAAGACACGATGGATTTCCTGCTCAACATCAAGGCGCTTCGTATTAAAGCTGTGGCCAACCGTAGCGGCAAGCTGACCCTGGAGGTAACCGGGGAGAAGAAAATATACGCCTCTGATATCCAGCCTTCGGTTGAGTTTGAGATTACCAACCCAGACCTTTACCTGGCCACGCTGGATTCGCCTGAGGCCAGGCTGGAAATGGAAATGAACGTGGAACTGGGCCGGGGTTACGCGCCGGCAGACTCCGGTGACGATATACAGGTAGGAGCAATCCCCCTGGATTCTATCTTCACTCCTGTAACCAAGGTGGACTTCAGCACCGAGCCAATCCATATAGGCCGGGAGACAAGCCTGGAAAGGCTGCATCTTGAGGTGCGCACCGACGGCACCATATCCCCGGCTGACGCCCTCAGTCAGGCGGCTGATATACTCATCGGGCAGTTCGCCCCCTTCGCCGGTTTCGGCCAGTTGCCTGCGGTGGAAGAAGAGGAAGAGGCTGTAGTCTCGGATATACCCCAGGAGAAGTACAATATGCCCGTTGAGCAGCTGGACCTTTCGGTGAGGACGATGAACTGCCTGCGCCACGCCGGTATCACCACCGTTGGCGAGGTCATCGAAAGGGGAGAGAAAGAGCTGATGGGGCTGCGCAACTTCGGCAACAAGTCACTGGTGGAGCTGAGGGAGCGCTTTGCCGCCATGGGGCTTTCCCTGGCCGAGGAAGAACCGGAGCCAGAGCCGGAGCCAGAGGAAAATAAGAAGAAGCCGGCCGCCGGCGCTGAGGAGCCGGAGTAGCCGGACGGGCTGATAGGAAAAACGAATGAGGCATAAGGTATCGGGTAGAAAACTGGGCCGGTCTTCGGCCCACCGCCGGGCGCTTTACCGCAACCTGGTTAACGACCTTCTTGGCTACGAGAGTATCAACACTACCGAGGCCAAGGCCAAAGAGGTGCGCCGGCTGGCGGAGAAGATGGTAACCCTGGGCAAGAAGGGTAGTTTGTCCCACCGCCGTCAGGCGCTGGCCTATATCTTTGATGGCAAGGTGGTGGAAAAGGTCTTTGACGAGATGGCCAAACGTTATGCAGAGCGCGCCGGCGGCTATACCCGCATCACCAAGCTGGGGGCGAGGCTGGGCGACGGAGCGGCCATGGTCAAGATTGAGATGCTTCCGGCCAGCACCGCGGAGTGACATTGGGCCAGAAGCTCACTCAGTTCGCTTTAATAATTGAATACGATGGCGGCAACTATCATGGCTTCCAGCTTCAGGCGAACGAACCGACTGTTCAGGCAGAGCTTGAACGGGCGCTTCAGAAGCTCACCGGAAAGACCATCCGGGTGGCCGGGGCCAGTCGTACAGATGCCGGTGTCCATGCCTTGGGCCAGGTAGTCAGCTTCCGTACCGGCTCATCGCTGCCGGCGCAGACGTTTACCAGTGGCCTCAACTACTACCTGCCGCTGGATATCGCTGTCAGGGTGGCCTACAGGATGTCGGACAACTTCCGAGTCCGCAGCGACGCCGTCAGCCGGGAGTACAACTACTACATCCTGAACAGCCGGACGAGGTCACCGCTGGAGCGGCGGTACAGTTGCCGGGTGAGCGCCGAGTTGGATGTAGACTCTATGAACCGGGCCTGCCAGTCGCTCATCGGCCAGCATGATTTCGGCTCCTTCGCCACCGCCCTGGGGCCGGAGGTGAAGAGCACGGTGCGGCGGATGTACCGGGCCGGGGTGAATAAGGAGGGTGATATGGTTACCCTGAATATGGTGGCCAGCTCCTTCCTGACCCACCAGGTACGCAACACTGCCGGCACCTTGATAAGGGTCGGCCTGGGCAAGATGACTTTAACTGAGTTTAGTAGTATAATAGAGGCCGAAAAACCGGGTCTGGCCGGGCCGGCGGCAGAAGCTGGCGGCCTGTGTTTGATGAAAGTGAATTACCGACAACCTTTAAGCGGGGAAAATGAAAACATATAGCGTCAAAGCATCTGAGATTAAACGCCACTGGCACGTTATTGACGCCAGCGGCAGGGTACTGGGCAAGCTGGCCACGGAGGCGGCCCAGTTGATTATGGGCAAGCACAAGCCAATCTACAGCCGCCACCTGGACGTGGGGGACTACGTCGTCGTTACCAATGCCAACAAGATAGTTCTAACCGGCAACAAACCGCAGCAGAAGGTCTATCATCGCCACACCGGCTACCCCGGCGGCCTCAAAACGGTTACCTTTGAGAAGATGATTGCCGAAAAGCCCACCTGGGTCATTGAGCACGCCGTCAAGGGCATGCTGCCCAAGAATCGCCTGGGGGCGGCTATGTTGAAGAAGCTCAAGGTCTATGCTGGCGATGCTCATCCCCACCGGGGCCAGACGGAAAAAGCGGCGGAATAGCAGAAGGGGTATAAATTGGATAAAAAGACCTATTATACCGGCACCGGTCGCCGCAAGGAAGCGGTGGCCCAGGTTAGATTATTCAGCGGCAAGGGGGCCATTATCGTTAATGGCCAGCCTTACGAGGAGCGTTATAACCGCCTTGTGCATCGCCAGGCGGTCTTGGGGCCCCTTGAGGTAACGGAAACTGTCGGCAAGTACAATGCCGTTATCAAGGTTGATGGCGGCGGTGTTTCCGGCCAGTGCGGTGCCATTTCCCACGGCATTGCCCGGGCCCTGGTGTCGGCGGATGAAAGCCTGCGAAAAGCGCTTCGGAAGAACGGTCTTCTAACCCGTGATTCCCGTGTAAAAGAGCGGAAGAAGCCTGGCTTGAAGCGCGCCCGTAAAGCTCCTCAGTACACCAAGCGGTAAGAGTTAGTTGATAAGAACATAGTTAAGGACTGGTGATTAACTACCACCGGTTTTTATATCCAAATATTCTTCAATTTCTTTTCTTGCCTTAATAATCTCACGCGGCTCTAGTATGTTTCTATAAATTGAATTGGATAATAAAATGAGATTCCTAGAAGCTTCTTTTACTACAGTTCTATTTGGAACGATTCTAAGCTTTTCAAATATACCATAGGGCTTAATCAGATGAGTTCTGGAAATCAGCAAACTTGCTTGTCTTCTTAATATTTTCTCTGCCTCGTCTCTTTCGCTAGACCTTAAATCTGGTATTTCTGGTTTATTGGAATATAGGTTCGCATAGAATATTAAGGAATCCGCAATCTCACCGATTGTTTTTGACTGTAAGTGAATTGGCTCTATAAAGAACTTCACGGCTATTTGGCCAAAGACAAAGACAACAAATCCCCCAATAATTGTGATTGATGCTGTTAGAAACTCTGACATTAGCTCGCCTTTACCGTTTCTTGTAGGCCTTGAACTGGGCCTGAGACCGGGCGTTCCACACGGCGGCAGCCTGCATGACGCTGTCCGGGGCGCTGTCCTTGAAGATGTAGGCGGTTAGCTCCACCAGGTGGTGGGTGGCCGCATGGAGCACCCCGGAATAGGAATCCAGCACATCCTCGTTGAAAGTACCGTATTGGGCCGGCTGTCTGGTTCCCGCCGGGGAGGATGGCGCCGGCCCCTTCCTGGGCTTTGACTTCTTGGTGACCAGTCCCAGCAGCCCGAGTGCCCTGTCCAGGTCTCCCTGGGCGATGTCCAGCACCTTGCGCACCTCTACACCCAGCAACTCGTCCAGTTCCAGGGGAAAGTCAACGATTTCCAGCAGCCCCTCCAGCCCGGGGTGAACGTGAACGTTGAAGTCCCAGATAAGCTGGCGAACGGGCTGGACGTGGGAGTCGGAGGAGAGAAGCCCGTCGTAGGCCGTCCGCGCCCGGGCGTAGAAATCGCTCCTCATCTCCCGCAGGCGGATGGCGTCCAAGCTCTTATCTATGGTGCTGACGTATGTCAGGAAGACCCAGTTCTTCAGCTCCCTTTCGTCCCGGCTGGTGACGCAGAGGACGCCGATGGAGTCCAGGGCGCTTCTAAGAAGAATGGGCACGCTGTAATAGTGACCTGATGAGAGGGCGGTGCCGGTCAGGCGTAAATGGTCGGCTATCTTAAGCGTCAGCATAGACAGCAGGGCCTGGCGGCTGTTTGCCTTGGTGGCCTGAGTGGCTTCCGTGGAAAGGGCGACGGCAATCAAGGCTCCTTCACCGGCCAGGTAGAGCCGCCTGGTGAAGGACTGCTGGGTGGGGGCGGTTCTGCTCTGTTTTTTCATTTCTCCTGCTGCCTGGCCAGCTCGGCCTTAAGGAAGTCTATAGTCGGCACCGGGGAGGGGTCTGTCTCGTTCAGGATGGCCAGGTAGTAGCTGACATAATCACCGATGAGCACCAGGCTCATCATCTGCGTAATGGGGCTGATGCCATAGCCGTCGATGAAATGGGTACGAACCTTGGCCTTTGCGAGCAGTTCGGCGGTTACCTGCTGGCGCCGGATGATCTGCTCCGGCAGGTATACCGAACGCAGGATTATTACGGTTATCCGGGACGCCAGCTCCGCGGGGAACCGGTAGCCGACGATGGCATTGTGGTTTAGCTCGGAGAATACCTCGTGGAAGGCCCAGGCCTTGGCGTTTTCATTAAGCTGTGTCTTCCAGCGGTGGGCGACCTCGGCCAGCAGGTCAGCGCCATAGATGACCGTCAGGCGGCCTTGCAGCCCCAGGGCCATCTGCTTGGCCGGGTTGCGCTTAAGCGGCACCTTCTCGCTTATCTTACGGGCCATCTGTTCCAGCACGGCTGAGGCCTCGGCCACCTCGGCGGAGCGGTCGCCGGTGAGGCCCAGCCTCTGCAGGAAGTTCAGGATGGGCAGGAAGCTGTAGGCCAGTGCGGCGCGCGGCTGGGCTTTGTAGTCAAAGCTGAAGACGGGCACCTTGTTCTTTTTGGCCAGCTTTTTCAGCTTGCCGCCGGTAGTGATGACCAGTTTCTTGGCCTCCGTGGCCAGCGCTTTTTCAAAGGCGGAAAGGGTTTCCTCCGTGTTCCCCGAATAGCTGGAGGCTATTACCAGTGTCTGGGCATCAACATATGCGGGCAGGCCGTAGGAGCGGTTTATCTGGATGGGCACGGTGGATTCCTCGGTCAGCAGGCCGCCTACCAGGTCGCCGCCGATGGCTGAGCCGCCCATGCCCAGGATTACCACTTTATTAATCTGGTCGTACCCTTCCGGCAGTTCAAAGTCCTCGGCCATCTGCCAGGCCTTGAGCATCACCCCGGGAAACTCATGGATGCGGGCCAGCATGCCGTCAGGGTCGTATTTAGTGTAAGCCTCTGCTTCATCCAGGTTGGACAATGGCCTATACCCCCACTAATTTCTTGCCCGCTTCCAGCAGCCTCTCCACTGCGGCCTGGCTTGAGGCCTCGGCGTAGATACGCAGCAGCGGCTCCGTTCCGGAAAATCTAATAAGCAGCCAGCTATCGTCGGCCAGGGTGAAGCGGAAGCCGTCAAAGGTGTCCTTTTTAACCACGGCCGTCCCGTCAATCTGGGTCGGCTGGCTTTCTTCCAGGCGGCGGGTCATGCCCCGGCGCTCATCCTCGGGGAACTCCACGTCCAGCCGGTGGTAGTAGTGATGGCCGACCTTTTCGTAGAGGTATTCCAGCAGCTGGGACGGCGTCTTGCCCGTCTTCACCATGAAGTCCAGTAAGTAGAGGCTGGCCAGGATGGCGTCCCTCTCCGGGACGTGGCCGCGAAAGCCAAAGCCGCCGCTCTCCTCACCGCCGATGATGGCATTCTCCCTGACCATCACCGGGGCGATGTATTTAAAGCCCACCGGCGTCTCGATGACGGGCACGTCGTAGAGCTTGCCCAGGCGGTAGAGCATGCTGGTGGAGGTTATCGTCTTGACTATAGGCCCGCGCTGGTTGCGGACATCCAGCAGGTAGAGGGCCAGCAGGGCGTAGACCTGAAGCTGGTTGAGGAAGTTCCCTTTCTCGTCAATTATGCCGATACGGTCGGCGTCGCCATCGGTGGCCAGGCCGACGCTGGCCTTCTCGGCAACCACCCGGGACGAGAGGTCGGCCAGGTTGGGCATAATCGGCTCCGGCCGCTCCATGCCGGGGAAGTTGGGGTTGGGCTGGTCGTTTATCTCCACCAGCCGGTTGCTGCCGCCCTCGAGCAGCGTCTTTAAGTAGCCGGCGCCGGTGCCGTACATGGAGTCTATCACCACCCTGAGGCCGGCCTGGCGCAGCGCCGGCAGGTCGGTAAGGCTCTCCATCTGTTTGAAATAGGCTGGCGCCAGGTCAACATATTCTATCGCCCCGTCTTTGAGGGCTTCGCTGAGCGGCTTGCTCTGCGGCGGTGGGCTACCGGCCAGGCGGGCGATATTCTTTTC
>SDBU01006711.1_pt1 | contig 13469 bp, 8 predicted proteins | sample 2277071 | NCBI WGS metagenome assembly SDBU01 (sample SAMN10397929, study PRJNA504765) | marine sediment metagenome | isolation source: marine sediment core GS08_GC12, 126 cmbsf | place: Arctic Ocean: Gakkel Ridge, Loki's castle | collected 2008
AGTGGTCAATCTGTCGCTCCACCGGGGCAAGCCCGGTGGGGGCGGAACGCGCGGGGCCGTGTTAGTGGTCAATCTGTCGCTCCACCGGGGCAAGCCCGGCGGGGGCGAAACGACAAGTGGCCCAGACGCGTGCGACGCAAGAAAGTTGTCCGCTGTGGTAGAACGTGTTTCGTCCAGGCGGCTGGTCTCTATCGAGCCGGCGGATGGCGTTGACGATCCGGCAGCCCCGCCCCCACCGGGCTTGTCCCGGTGGAGCGAATGATTTGTCACTACGCACTGGCTACGCTGCGACCCTCCCCCTCCCCGCCCGCCGCCGGCGGCGGGCGGGGAGGGGGAGGTAGGTGGATGGCGGCCGACTCCACTGTCGCTCCGCCTGGGCAAGCCCACCGCGTTCCTCCCGCTGCCATCGCAGATAGGTCTTGATGCTGACGATCCCGAGGGTATCCTCTACCTTATGCTGGACCCCCGCTGGGAGAATGCAAGGGAAGCCTCCCAACCTGCCCGTATCGCCCCAACGGGGGCTGCTTGTCAGTTGAAAGAGAGGAAGAACGACGATGATAAGAACGGGATTTCTGTGCTCACTGCTGTGCGTGTGTGCCGTCACCTCGCCTGCCGTCGCAGCCGGCGAAGTGGGGCGTAGCGATGGGTTGATCGTGTGCATCGGCGAGAAGGCACTGGACCGCGTGTCGGGCGACTGGAACAAGCCCGGCAGCACATTCCACTGCCTGGAGACTTCCGACGCCAGGGTCGACGCGGTCCGCAGGAAGATTGCCGCCGCCGGCTGTCAGGGAAAGGTATCGGCAGCGAAGTTCGACGGGCGGCGTCTGCCGTATATTAACAACCTTGTCAGCCGGATCGTCGTGACGAGCGAGAGGTGCGCCGTGCCGAGCAAGGAAATCCACAGAGCCCTGGCGCCCTACGGGACCGCCATTGCGCCGCGGGGCTCGCCCTGCCTGCCGAGCCCGGCACGCGACATCGGCGACGGCTACGCGGCATTCACGAAGCCTTATCCCCGAGAAATGGACGAATGGCCCCAGCGTCTGCACGGGGCGGACAACAACTGCGTGGCCAAAGATACGGTGGTCGGGCCGCCGCGTCATGTCCAGTGGGTTTCCCGTCCGGCCTGGCTCCGCGCTCACATCGGGTCGCCGACGGTCACCAGCATGGTTTCGTCGGGCGGCCGGCTATTCAGCATCGAGGACCACCAGACCGCCGAGAACCCTCTGCTGCCCGCACGTTGGAGGCTGGTCGCGCGCGACGCCTTTAACGGCATCGTCCTGTGGACGCGGGATTACCCCAACTGGGAGCAGGTTACGGCACACATGTCGAGCTACCACGCCCAGATGCAGAAGCGGCTCGTCGCCATCGGGGATACCGTCTACTGCACGCCCGGCCTGGCCGCGCCGGTGACCGCCCTGGATGCGGCGACCGGGAAGGTCCTCAGGAAATACAAAGGGACGGCAGGGACGCAGGAATTCGTCTATCACGAAGGCCGCCTCTACGCCATCGTAGGGGACCGCATGCACTACTTCGGGTACAGGCGGACGGGGCCGCTTACCGTGGCCAGAAGGAGAGGCGAGGACCTGAGCAGCGGCGGGACCGGCAAGAACACGCAGCCGGATGACGCGGGGGCGGAGACGGCGACCCCCACAGTGACCTTCGAAGGCAATGGCTTCCCTCCTTCGTCCTACAGCCCGCAGACACCCAACGTCGAGAATCCCACTTGTGCGATCGTGGCCATCGACGCCGCCACCGGCAAGGAAATCTGGCGAAGCGGGAAGATCGTCAAGTACACCGGTTGCTCGATGGGTCTCAAGAAGAACAGACTCGTCTACCAGAGCACGCAGGGCGTCTTCTGCCTGGATGCCGGAACCGGCCGGGAGATCTGGGCGGCCAGGAAAGATATTCCCTACGGCACGGGCAATAGGCCCTATACCGTGGTGCTGGGCGATGACGCGGTATACTCCGAGGAGGGGCCGCAGGTTTTCGCCTACTCGCTGGCCGATGGCAGTGATTACTGGGGCAAGGCCATCCCGGCGAGCAAGGGGTTCGCCGCGCCCACCGATCTTTTCATTGTCGCCGGCGCCCTTTGGATGTGCGGTGCCTGCAATGACGCGAGGGGAGTCGTTACGCGCCAGCCGACCGCCTACGACCTCAAGACGGGCGACCGGATCAAGACGATTCCCCAGAAGCTCTCCAAACCAATGGGGCACGACCGCTGCTACCGCAACTTCATCACCGAACGCTTCTTCATCAACAGCAAAACCGGCGGCCCGGACTGCATGGACCTGCGGACCGACGCGGAGTATCCCACGGCCTTCACGCGCGCCACGTGCAGCGTGGGGCCACTGCCCTGCAATGGACTGATCTACTGCGGCCCCTGGTCCTGTCAGTGCCATATCCCTACCGGGTTGCACAACTTCAACGCCTTCTACACGAACGAGGACTCGCTGCTGACAAAGGGGCAGATCGTGAAGGTCGAGCGGTCGGCCCGGCTGGAAAAGGGCGCCGCTTACGGCGGGGCAGTGAAGGCGGGAGACGCCCCCTGGCCTACCTACCGGCAGGATGGGCGCCGTTATTCCGGAACGAAAGAGCCCGTGCCGGCCAAAGGGCTCAAGCCCTTGTGGAAAGCCCAGTTCGGCCACGCGCTCAGCGCGCCGGTAATCGCCGACGGCAAACTGTTCGTGGCCGAGACGGAGACGTATACGCTTCGCGTTCTGGACGCCGCCAGCGGCACGAAGCTGTGGGAGTATATCGCCGGCGGCCGCATCGACTCGCCGCCGACGTATTACAAAGGACTCGTCCTCTTCGGCAGCCGCGACGGGTGGGTGCATTGCCTGCGCGCCTCGGACGGGGCGCTTGTGTGGCGCTTCCGCGATCTGCCCGACAGGCTCATTTGCGCTTTTGACCGGCTCGAGTCGGCCTGGCCCATCCACGGCAGCGTCCTTGTCAAGAACGGGATGGCCTACTTCTGCGCCGGGCGATCCTCGTATCTCGACGGCGGCATCTTCGTCTACGGCCTCGACCCGGCCACCGGCAGCCTGCGCCACCAGCGTCGGCTCTACGGCCCGTACGGCGAGGACGGCTTCCCCGCATTCGTCACCGAGGGCAGCCGCTCGGAGACGGAAGTGATCCTGGGCAGCGTCGCTGACGTGATGAGTAGCGAGGCCGACACGGTCTACCTCCGGCAGCGGGCGTTCAAGCTCGACCTGACCGACGGCACGCCCGGTGAGCATCTGCTCGCGTCGTCCGGCATGTTGGAATCGCGGCGGAATCACCGGGAATACAAATTGGTCAAGGAGAACTTCAACCACCGGAAAATGTGGACCACCCCCAAGACCTCCTACCCGACCGGCGACATCATCGTCTCCGACGGGACCGACTACTACTCGGTGTTCGGCCACCCTGTGAATCGTGGGAAGAGCTGGAACCCGCGTGGCGGTTACACGCTCGTGGCGAAGACCCGGGCCGCAGAGGGCTGGACCGGCAAGTGGCAGGTCACGATGCCCATGACCGGCAAGGCCATGGTCCTCGCGGCCGACACCGTGTTCGTGGTCGGCGCGGCGCTGGTCTTCCGGCCCGACGACCTGGCAGGGACCTACGCGGGCCGCAGAGGGGCGATCATGCGCGCCGTATCCGCGGCCGACGGCGCCACGCTCGCCGACTACAAGCTCGACGAGTTGCCCGTCTGGGACGGTGTCGCGGCAGCGTACGGCCGCATCTTCATCGTCAACCAGGATGGCAGCGTGGAGTGCTGGGGCAAGTGACTGGCCGAGAGAGCAACCCAAACGCAAGATTGTGTCACTCCGGCGAGTTTCGGCCCGCCGCGCCATCCAGCAGGAGAGGCGCTTGCGGATGTTGGGATCGGCCGGGGGCCATCCGGTCGATTCGGGCCTGAGCCGTTCGACGATAGTACAAGGGCGAGCCGACTGGCCCGCCCTTGTCGATGACTATTGTCGCCCCCCCGCACCGCGCGGTTCATTCGGGGGTATTCGCTTCTTCCGGCGGCTTCGGCAAATCCTCCGGCGCGACATCCTCTATACGCAGGTCGCCGTAGATCACCTTGTACGTTTCTGAATCGTTCGGCTTGTACCAGAAGATGGGTGTTTTCGCGTCGCCGCGTTTCACGCCCTTACCGGCGTAGTGGGCTTCACTATGCAGGCCAACCAGCGTCATCGCCCTGGCTATGGTGAAGGTTAGCTCCCGTCCGCCTTCCTTTGCCATCTCTTCCGCCAACGCTTTGTACTCGAGCTTGCCCTCCTTAGCGGCCTTAGCGAAATCCATTGCGTCCTTCGTGAGGCGGCTGGGTGTAAGTGCATCTGGGAACGTCCCGCCTCTCATTTCTGCAAATAGGCGTAGCATTTCGACCAGATCAGCGGCAGAGGGTTTCTTGATTTTCATCTGCACCTTGTCAACGGTGTATCCTTGTCCTTTCGGGACCTCCATACTGAAGAGGGAATCATCGAGCTCCACGTCGAACTTGAAATCGGACATGGTCGTCTCGACCTCCCCCTGGAACATCGTCATTTTCATTTCGACGGGCTCTGCCGTCTCGGCGTCGGCCCAGATCGTGATCACCTGATTGTCCTTCTCTACTCGGTATCCCTTCACTACCCGGCCGTCGATTGTCTTGTCGCCGAGTTCGGTCTCGGACTCCTCGATCAGTTCCTTTATTCCAGCCAGGAAATCCTGTTCTTCCTTTTCCTTCCGGGCTTCTGCGGTTATCCCCGTCAGGTCAGTAATCGTTGCCGTCTTCTTCTTCTGCGCGTCCACCAGCGTAATCATTTTGCCCTGTTGCATGTCCGTAATCGTGATGACCTTTACGGGGCCCATCGTCATTTCCATGCGCATCGAGCCCGGTTCCTTGAGCATCATCGTCATCTCCATGGTGGGAGAGCCTTCCGTTTTCACCTTCATCTTGCATGTCATGGTCCGGGCGTTGCGGATTTTCTCCTGCACGTCGGCCCAGGCGATCGTGGCTGAGCCGCTGCCGATGGTCAACATAGTGACGACGATTACGATTGCGGCGGCCGCTGCGGCGGCGGCGATCTTCGATTTATGTTTCATTGTGAATATCCTTCTGATAGTGAATCTCGGTGATTCCACGGCTTCCAGGGCCTCTGCCTCCGTCAGCCTGGCGGCCAGGCCCTCAGGCGGACAGGAGGCGGGCACATGCGTCTGACGCAGAGCGCCGACGGCCCTGTCTACGATGTCCTGTTGGCTACCGTGTTTGTCATTCATTGCAGCACCTCTCTACGGCCGGCTGTGGGGCATCAAGCAGTATCTCGCGCAGCCGCGCCCGCGCCCGGTGAAGCAGCACGCCCACGGCCGACGTTTTCATGTCGAGCTGTGCGGCAATCTCTCGGTAGCTCAGGCCGTCCAGGTGTCTCAGGCAGAACGCCTCGGCTTGCGCGATGGGCAATTCTGGCAGGGCCGATCTGAGCCTGGCGGCAAGCTCGGCGGCTTCGGCGGTCTGCACGGGGCCGGGTGCGGTCGAGGCAACGGCGGACCAATCGGCAAGGCTGTCACGTCGAGCAGACTCTCGGAACCTGCTTCGCAGCTTGTCCAGCGCCTTGCGAGTGGCCAGCAGCTTGAGTAGCCCCCGCCAGTTGCGCACCCGGCGGTTGCGCGAGACCTTCACCGCGGCCATGAAGGCCTCCTGGAGACAGTCCGCCGCGTCGGCTTCGTTGCCCACAAGCCGCCACGCCGTCCGCCGCACCGCGTCACTGTGTTCGCTGACTACTCGCCGCCAGTCCGTCATCAACAGGGCCCTTCAATGATTGCTGCAGCCAGTAGTATAGTCGCTGGCGGGGCAGTTCTATTACAGGAGACAGCGGGGGCAGCCCTGAAAACATCAAACAGCGAGATTCGGCGTTTCCGATTCCCGATATTGTAACTGTAAGGGCTGCCCCCATTTCCCGCCCACTTCCGGCCGATGGCGTTGCCGATGCGGCAGCCCCGCCCCCACCGGGCTTGCCCCGGTGGAGCGAATCGCCCGGGGCCGTGTTAGTGGTCAATCTGTCGCTCCACCGGGGCAAGCCCGGCGGGGGCGAAGCGCGCGGGGACCGTGTTAGTGGTCAATCTGTCGCTCCACCGGGACAAGCCCGGTGGGGGCGAAACGCGCGGGGACCGTGTTAGTGGTCATGTCCGCTGTGGTAGAACGTTTTTCGTCCAGGCGGCCGAGTCTCTATCGAGTCGGCGGATGGCATTGACGATCCGGCAGCCCCGCCCCCACCGGGCTTGCCCCGGTGGAGCGAATGATTTGTCACTACGCACCGGCTACGCTGCGACCCTCCCCTCCCCGCCCGCCGCCAGCGGCGGGCGGGGAGGGGAGGGACGTAGATGGCGGCCGACTCCACTGTCGCTCCACCGGGACAAGCCCGGCGGGGGCGAAACGCGCGGGGACCGTGTTAGTGGTCAATCTGTCGCTACACCGGGGCAAGCCCGGCGGGGGCGAAACGCGCGGGGACCGTGTCAGGGATCAATCTGTCGCTCCACCGGGACACGCCCGTCAGGCGGCGGGCCTGACTTGGCCGCCATTTGCCGAAGGCCTGCTGGTGGCGGCTGGCGCCACAGGCTTGGCTGGGACCTTCCGTTTCCGGCGGCTGAGGAAGTCGAAGATATTCGCCATGTTGTCGAACGCGACGCGGACGTGCCCCCCGCCGGCGACCTCGATGTAATTGTAGTCCATCTTCAACTGCTTCATTTTGGCCGCCCAGCGCCGCGCCATGGCGACCGGCACGAGGCGGTCCGCGTCGCCCTGAACGAGGATGACCGGCATGGCCTTGATTTTCGCAAGCGCATCGGGGCTGCGGTAGATCGCTGGTGCGATCGGTGCCAGCCCCGCCCAGAGCGCCGGGTGCTTTATCCCCAGGTGCCACGTCCCGCCGCCGCCCATCGAGTGGCCCATGAGGTAGATTCTCCGGTTGTCGATGTTCAGTTCCCTGCGGGTGATGGCCAGGACGTTCATCACGTCCTTCTCGCTGAGTTCGCCGAGGTTCTTTGGCGAGCTTCGTCTCATCGTCCACCCCCGGCTGCCGTACCACCCGCGGTCGTTGTAGCCCATGGGGGCCACCACGATGAAACCGTGCTTCTCGGCCTGCGTCGTCAGACCCGGATAGTGCAGGATCTGCCACGCCGAACTTGTCAGACCGTGCAGGGCCACCATCAACGGCCAGGCCTTGGATTTGTCGTACGCCTTGGGAACGTACAGGCAGTACTCCATTTCCTTCTTGGCCTGCTTGAACTCATAGGTCCGCTTGAGGACCGTTCCGGTCTTAAGTTCCGCCGTCTCGGCCGCCGACCGCAGCGGTGCCGCGAGGAGGACCAGAGAAGCTACTGCCGCCAACGTTGCGACCCGACCTCGCGCAGATACGAGTCTCATGTGTCATGCTCCTTCCTTGGGGCCGGCTGCACGGAGTTACTTTTTGTCGCCCACGTCATAGGCGTAGAGGAACTCGCCGTGGCGGAGGTACAGGCGAGCGTCGCACACGACCGGGTGAGCCCACCAGAGGCCTTCGCCGCCCTTGGGCAGCTCAAACCGGCTGACGACGGTGTGGGCCTTCGGCGACGGGGCCACCAGCCCCATCGTCCCGCGCTCGCCCAGGATGAACAGCATGCCGTCGGCCACCGTGAGGGACCCTTTGCCGACACCGGCGGCCACGTACTGCGTCTTGCCCGACCGCCAATCCAGGCAGATCCACTTGTTCCGGTTGTAGGCGCAACTGGATGCGTAGAGATACCCGTCCAGCAGAACGGCGCCGCCGTGATGGTTGTCCATCTCCTTGGATTTCCACGCCTCCTCCACGGAGGCCGTCTTGCCTTCGACGTTGATCTTCCACTTTCGCGAACCCGCCGCCACCGTGCTGATGAACACGTGACCGTCGTGATAGATGGGCCGGAGGACATTCTCGTCGGCGTACGAGAGATGCTCGACCCGCCATAGGAGTTTGCCGGTATCCGCGTCCACGCCGATCATGGCCTTCAGTGTAAGCGTCAGGATTATTCGCAGGCCCTTCTGCTCGATGAGGACGGGCGAGGCATACCCGGCCCGGTCGCCGGTCTTGCATCGCCAGATGACCTCTCCCGTGCGCTTGTCCAGCGCGACAACGCCGCCTTCTGATCCGCCGGGGCAGCAGATCAGACGGTCGCCGTCGATCAGCAGGGACTCCGACAGGGCCCAGCGAATGTTCTTGCCCTTGAACTTACTCAGGATATTGAGCCCCCAGAGCTTCTCGCCGTTGGCCGCGTCGAGGCAGACCACATCGCCCAGCGGCGTCTCGTAGTAGAGTCGGCCATCGTCAAGCGTGGGCGTGCCGCGCGTGCCGGGGTGGGGTCCCTTCCAGGCCCCGCCGCACTTGGTCTGCCACTGCGTCTTCCCGGCCAGGTCCAGGGCGGTCACCACCGTGTGGTCGCCGATGTTCCCCGCGGTGTAGATTCGGCCGCCTTTCACCGAAACGGTGGAGAATCCATGCCCCAGCCCCCGGGCCCTCCAGAGCAGCTTGGGGCCGCCTTCCGGCCACTGCTTGAGAAGTCCGGTCTCGGTGGAGATATTGTCTCGCTTGGCCCCATGGAATTGCGGCCAGTCGCCGGCGGTCGCCGACGCGGCCGTCATGAGGGCGGTCACGAGGAGCCAAATGATCTTCGAGGACGATCTCATGTGTAAAAGCCTCCTGCCTGTGGCGCCGAGGAGCGCCTCGCTTCGGACCGACTGTGACCCCACTGGCCACCTCTTGTCAGCGTGTCTTCTTGAACACCAGTTCTTCACCCGGGCGCGTGTCCAGCGTGACGATGCCGCGCTTGTCGGGCTTGAGCGTTGTTGCCTTGCCTTGTCGCTGGACGTTGATCGTGGGCCAGGGGCTGAGCATGCGAAGCTCACCGCCGACGGTCGACTTGATCACGACCCGGGAGACCTCTCCATCGGCCTGCTCGGCCGAGACGAGGAATCCGCCTAGCGCTCTCAGGCTCGCGAACTTTCCATCGGTTTCCTTGGGCCAGGCGGGGAAAACTCTGATGATGTTGCCCACGCTCTGCAGCAGTAGCTCCGAGACCGCGGCTGTAGCGGCGAACTGTTCGGTGAAATAGCCGATGGCCAAGCCCTTGATCCCGTAGTCGTACCCGCCGCCGCGGACGGGGGAAAGTCTCAGCGTGCCGTTGAGCCGCTGGCGGATTTTGATCTGGCCGCTCATGTACGCGAGTGTATCCGGCATACTCAAGCGGGCGCGGGCCATCGAGAGGATCATGACGGCATTACTGCCGGTATCTTGAACTTGGGCGATCGAACGCCGCATCAGCCGCTGCGCCTCGGCGTCGCTGAACACGGTGATCTCGTCTCCCGGAAACACGGGAAAGGCCGGAAGGGGAAGGCTATACTTGTGCGGTTTGACCCCGGCCACGTCAACCACGACTTCGTCATCGCCGGTTCCATGGGTTGGATACTCGGGAAGCATGGGGATGAGCTTCTTGAGCCGCCGGATCAGCTCAGCGTCCCGGCCGAGGATCTCGGCCGCCCTGATCGTTGTCTGCATGGCCCAACGGGCATAAATGATGTCCATCACCAGATCGTAGTTCAGGCTGAGATCCGGCCGCCAGCCAAAGTGCTCCGCCGACACACTGGGGCCGAGTCTCACCTTGCCATCCGCTTTGGTCTCGCAGGATTCGATCAGATTCGCGTAGAACAGGCCCGCGTCACGAAGCATGGGGTAGAGTTCCTTCAGGAACTCGCGATCGGGAGCATACTCGTACATCCACCAGACATTCTGCATGGCCCATCCGGTTACCCCCAGCGACCATGCCCACGGGTGGTAGACCATCACACCGCCCCCGGGCTGCTTGGACTTGCCGGCGTCATTGTTAAACGGCCAGGTGACATGAGGCAGGTACATCCCCTCACTCTCGAACATCTGTCTACAAAGCCATTTAGCGGAGGGATAGATGTCTTTCAACAGCCCCCAATACGGGTCGAGCAGCTCCAGGTGATTCGATGCGAACGCTCCCCAGAAGGACTGCTGGCAGTTGTAGTTCAACGTGCAGGAGCCGTGCCATATCGGATGATCGTCGCTCAGCATCCCGGCGAAACAGCCGATACAAGCCTTGCCCGGGCCGCTCACGGTCCTCAAGAAATACAGATTGCGATACCAGACACCGGTCCAATACTCGTCGGCAAGCTGCACGCCGCTTGCAGACCAGAACGTGTTCCAATCGGCCTCGTGGCTCTTGATAAGCGACTCTTTGCCCTCGGCGAGGGCCGCGGTAGCTTCTTTGATGGCGTCGGCCACCGGGTCCTTCGATTTGTCGTCCAGGCTGGTGACGATGGCAACGGCCTTGAGCCCGCTGCCTTCGGCCAATGCCACGGCAAAGCTCATCCCGGGCCAGTCGGTACCGGCTGGGATCTGCTGAAACATGGTCTGGACGCCGTTTGTCGTGCCCACTTTCATCGGGCCCAGATGTTTCACCTTGTGCGGCGCCAGGTGAGCTTTGGCCCCCGACTCGATCAGGAATACATTACGATCCGCCAGCGCCCGAATGGTGCACACGGGGGCGCCCCCCGCATCGGCGGTGCCGATTCGCGCGACGGCCCGGCGAAGATCAAGGCGGCTGGGCAGTGTGCCGTCTTTGCAGTGGTCCGCGAGATCCAGTACTACGGTTCCGCAGGGGACCGGAGCCGGGTACGGGTTGCGGTACCCTGCGCTACGGCCGGGCGACCGCCATTTGCCCTGCGCTCCCAACGCGCGAATCTCACTGGCCGTCCGCAGCTTGGGGTCTTTTGTTGAATCGTATCGCCAGTCGCCGACATCATTCTTCGAGAGGCGCAGCACCAGTTTACCGTCCACCACATACAGAATCCCATTGATATCGCCATTGCCGATGAGCACCCCGTTCTCGTAAATGCTCGGCGTCTGGTTCTGCGCTACGGCCGCCGCGTCCAACGCCGCCGTAAAGGGAATCGCCGCTTCGGCAGAGAAGCTGGCACAGCAAATCATCACCAATAGGCTCACCGCCAAAGTCGATGTGACCGTCATTTGTGCTTCCCTTCCCGTAGAGACTGGGTAGCTCTTATACTTGCCCCAGCCGAAATGTGCGGTTCTCGCACGGCTCGACCAACCCGCCGTGCCGGCAACGACAGCCGGCGCACCTTCATTTAGCAAACCGCCACCACCGTGTCAAACACTCTATTCGAGGGTTCGCGGACTGACGGGAGCTCGCGGGGGTGGCCATGCGAGGGCCGTTCGGGCTCGGGTTTCGCTTTGCCCGGGGCCTCAGGGCCGGTATAGTCACGGCAGGCGCGCCCTGGCGTGGGGCCGCCGAGTACAACGATCGGCAGGAGAGAGGCCATGGCCCCGACCACCGGCGCCGCGTTCGACATGGCCGAGTTGCCCCGGGTGTACCGGCCGGACCCGGAGCGGCTGGAGCTGGCCAAGCGGCGCCAGGCGGCGGTGTGGCGGGGCGAGACGCCCGACCGCTGGCCGATCCTGTTCAGCGCGCCGCTGACACCCGCCCAGCGGGCCATTCCCGCCGCCAACATCAAGGAGGCCTTCTACGACAGCGATTTGATGCTCTGCTCGCAAGTGCGCGCGGCCTGCGCCGCGGCCAACGCCCCGGGCGACGCGGTGCCCTCCATTCGGGCGAACATGGGCGTGGGGACGCTGACGGCCTGCTTCGGCCTGGAGCAGGAGGTCTTCGAGCACAAGATGCCCTGGCCCACCGAGCACCTCAGCCGAGAGCAGGTGGCCGCGCTCACACCCGAGGACATCCGCATCCAGGGCACCTTCGCCCGCGGCATGGACCACATGCGGCGGTTCATGGAGGTGATGGGTGGCTCGCCGGCGGTGTACTGCATGGACACGCAGGGGCCGTTCGACCTGGCGCACCTGATTATGGGGGACGAGCTGTTCTACGCCCTGCTCGACGACCCGCCGCTGGTGCATCATCTGCTGGAGGTGTGCCTGGAGTTGGGCATTCGCGCCCACACGTGGATGAAGGAGATCACCGGCGAGCCGACCGGCCACTGCACCCACAGCAACGGCCTGTACGCCGAGAACATGGGCATCCGCATCTGCGAGGACACCACGGTGCTGATCAGCCCGGCCGCCATGCGAGAGTTCGCCCTGCCGTACGCCCAGCGGCTGGCGAGGCACTTCGGCGGGGCGTGGGTACACTACTGCGGACGCTGCGACGAGCTTACCGAGGCGGCGCTGGAGATCCCCGAGGTCCGCGGGGTCAACTTCGGCCATATCCCCGGCTACGAGCACGACCACCCATTCGCCGACGACATGCGCCGCTGCCGCGACCGGGGCAAGGTGTGCTACGCCGACTGGCCCAGGTTCCCCGGCGAAAGCGGTGCCGACTACCTCCGCCGCCTTTACCAATGGGCCTCCCAAGGCTGCCTCATCACCCGAGGCAACCCCGCCCTCGCCGGCGAGAACGGCTTCGACACCCCCCAAGCGGCCGCGGAGTTCTGGTACAGCCTGTGAAGGGCTACGAAGTCGGCAAGGTCGCCCAACGACACGGCCATCGGAAGCTGGCGATGAGGGCGGCGGTTGCTTGGCCGCTCAGTGCCGGCCGCAATCATCGAGGGCCGTGAACATGGCGACAACGTTCTCCGGCGGCACATCGGGCTGGATGTTGTGCACTTGGCAGAACACGAATCCGCCGCCTGGGGCAAGAATGTCTACATTCCGTCTGACCGCGTTGGCCACCTCGGCCGGTGTCTTATGGTTAAGTACCGACTGCGTGTCAATGCCGCCGCCCCAGAATGTTATATCACGGCCGAAGTCACGCTTGAGTGCCGTCAGGTCCATGTCGCTGGCACTCAGTTGAACCGGGTTGAGTGCGTCCACGCCCAGTTCGATCAGGTCCGGGATCAAATCCCTTATGGCGCCGCAGGAATGGAATAGAATGGGCTTGCCGAACGACCGCTTCACGTGCTCGAACAGCACCTTCTGATACGGCTGGATCATCTCTCGGTACGTGGCGGGGGCGAGCATGAGGCCGTTCTGCGTGCCGAGATCATCATTGAGAAGCACAACGTCCACGCTGTCGGCCAAGAGCGGCCCAAGCCGATCGATACGCCGGAGGTACCCTTCGAGCAGGTAGTCCAGGAGCTGCCTGGCCGTCTTCTTGTTGGCCACCAGATCGACCATGAAGTTCTCGTACCCGCGCAGTATAATGCCCGGCAAGTCGCCCGGCCGGGTGGTCGGGCAAGGTTGTCTGGGGAGCCCTGACTCAAAGGATCGGAAGATGAGAAAGACGCTTGCCGTCATCTGCGTGTTGTGTTTCGCGTGCGTCGGTGCCCGGGCGGAACTCCGGCTGCCGCATATCTTCGGCGACAACATGGTGCTGCAGCGGGACAAACCCGTTCGCCTGTGGGGGTGGGCCGGAAACGGCCAGACGATTGCCGTCCGGTTCGCCGGGCAGCGCAAGAGCGCCACGGCCGGGGCGGACGGCAAGTGGACCGTGACGTTGGACGC
>SDBU01006712.1_pt1 | contig 13466 bp, 11 predicted proteins | sample 2277071 | NCBI WGS metagenome assembly SDBU01 (sample SAMN10397929, study PRJNA504765) | marine sediment metagenome | isolation source: marine sediment core GS08_GC12, 126 cmbsf | place: Arctic Ocean: Gakkel Ridge, Loki's castle | collected 2008
CTCGAGTTGGACTTCCTCGCCCGTGACGCCGATTTCGCTGGGGAAGCCCACGAACTCCAGTTCCCCAAGCGAAGCCGCCGCCGTTGCCGCCCAGGCCCAAAGAAGGCTCAGGGCGACCGCTACTGTTAGAACTTTGGTCCTCGTCATTCCGAATCTCCTTTCCCCCCCGATGAAAATCAGGGGGTAAGTTCTACATAGCTTCTGGCTAAGAACTCTCTTGGAAAGTCGAGGGGAGCGGTCACTGCTGGCCCAGGAGTTTTCTAGCCGCTGCTATAGGTTTTCAAGATGAGAGGCAAGTAGAGCCTGTATGGCGTCGGCGTCGGCGTGGGTGTAGGCGTGTCGGTTGGTGTAGGTGTATAGGTTGGTGTCGGCGTTGGTGTGTTGGTAGGCGTGGCTGTGGGTGTGATGGTTGGCGTCGGTGTATAAGTTGGCGTTGATGTGGCAGTGGGTGTAGGTGTAGGGGTGGGCAAGCCGTACTTGCTTACCCCACCACCAAAGGTGCCAAACCAAATGTTCCACTCGTTGTCTGTGGCGATGGCGGTGACGTTATCCTTTGCCAGTGCTGAGTTTGAGGTATTGTAGGTCGTCCAGCTAACTCCATCGAATTTGCTCACCCCAGCATTATTGGTGCCGAACCACTTGTTGCCTTCCCAGTCTATGCCGATAGCTTGGACTTTCGTGCCTGGAAGGCTGTAGGTTGCCCAGCCGCTATCGAATCGGCTCGCCGCAGCGGCGACGCAAATGAACTCGACACACCACTCATCGTACCCATCGGTACACCCCCCGAACCACTTCACATTGGCGCTGTCTACGGCGATGGACAAGATATGGTTGTCTGCTAACCCTGAGTTTGATTTATGGTAGGTCGTCCAGCTCACTCCATCGAACTTGCTCACCCCGCCAGTGGAGGTGCCGACCCACACGTTGCCGGAGTTGTCTACGGTGATGGCATTAACGGAGTCACACGCTGGTGGATAGGGGCAATATAACGCTCCGGTTGAGTGATTATAGGTCGTCCAGCTCTCTCCGTCGAACTTGCTCACTCCGTACCCATACCCATCGTTCAACTTGGTGCCGAACCAGATGTTCCCTTCTTGGTCTATGGCGATGGCAGAGATAAACCTTACGTTGTCGTAGGTCATCCAATTGGTCCCATCGAACTTGCTCACTCCGTAACGAGTGCCGAACCAAATATTACCCTCCACGTCGTCTACGGCGATGGCCTCTACACGATTATACACCAACTCTTCTGAGGTTGAGGTGTCATAGGTCGTCCAGGTAGTCCCGTCGAACTTGCTGACACCGTTATTAGTGCCGAACCAGACGTCATCTCCGTCCACGGCTATGGACAGGACGAAATTAGCCGCCAAGTCTGGGGTAGTGTAGGTCTCCCAGGTACCTGGTTGGGTTTGGGGGAAGTTAGCGGCCTGGGATGAGGACGCCAGTTCGCTAAAAAGACCGGGGTGGAGCCCACCCTTCGACAGGCTCAGGACACCGCGCTCAAGAGTGGTCAGGAGGGCTACCAGAAGAGCGGAGGCCACTATGAAATACAGCACCCTGGTGAGTATGGCAGTGATCCGTTTGATGGTTGGCTTGGTCATAGAGATTCTCCTTTCGCGGTTAGAGTACTCGTTTCTCTCCTATCAATTTTACCACGTCTTGGCTACTTGTGCAAACTTAGCTTTTAGACCGAGAGAAGGGCAATTCTTTTTTGCGTGAATGAATGCGATTTCTTGCATCAGCGGTGATTATACTATATAATTACCTTGTCAAGCTCTACAGTGTTCAACCAACCAAATTCACAAGGAGGTACGACGATGGTCTCTGGTAAAAACCGCTCGAACGTAATCCTGCTGAGCCTGCTCACCCTGGCTCTGCTCCCCGCGCTGTATCTTTCTCTCCCCATCCGGGCTTCCTCGCCCACGCTCCTCGTCAGCGAAGTCTTGTACGACGCCGTTGGCACAGAGCCGGATAAGGAATGGATCGAGATCTACAACGCGGGCGCTTCTGCCATTGACCTCTCTAACTACAAGGTTGGCGACGAGGAGACACCTGGCGGTTTTTCTGAGATCGAGAAACAGGAACGCGAGATCACAGCTCGCTTCTCTGAGGCTTGGAGCGCTTTCTTGCAGACTTGGGAGGCAGGCTGACCCACAGCAAAGCTATCCTTGCGGAGAGAGTGTCTCAGATGGCTTAGAAGATGTCGGCACTTGTGGCGTGAGCATCCGACCGATTATCACGCCCAACATGCCGGTAAGCAGGGGCAGGGCCTGTTGCTGCACCTCTGGAGCGGCTCGCCAGATGACTGCGGCCAGGATGACCAGGATACCCAGGGCGACTATGGTGCCAGTGCTTGCTCTCATTAGTTCGACCAAGGCTTCGGTGATCGCTTTGACCAATTGTATTCTGGATTCGCCCTGATTGGCCTCTTTACTGGTTTCGTTTCTGGTAGCCATGAAAATCATCCTTTCCGAAAGCTGGTAAAACTGCGGCAAATTGGGTGAACTGTCTATATTATAACAGATTATGCTGGGTGTGTGGGTAAAAATAGTGTGAATTTGGGATGAAAGTTTCGTGAAAAATGAGTGAATTCTTCCGTGAAGAAAAAAACCCTGCTGTGAAACGGCTTGAAATGCACTGATTACAGGACTTGAGGAAGCCGCAATGTCTGTAGCTTGACCTCTTTTATAAGTCACAAACGTCCCGCAGCGAAAACAAAAAAGCGCCGACTCCCTCACAGCACTCTTTCGGTTGCTGTCAAAAAGTCGGCGCTCTTTAACTAAAGGCTGCCTCTATTGTGGCATATCTACGCTTATCTGTTGGATAGTATAGCACACAAACATTTTATTGTCAAATGAGCGGGCCACTTCATGCGATTTCTTGCATCAGCGGTGATTATACTATATAATTACTTGTCAAGCTCTACAGTGTTCAACCAACCAAATTCACAAGGAGGTACGACGATGATTTCTGGTAAAAACCGCTCGAACGTAATCCTGCTGAGCCTGCTCACCTTGGCTCTGCTCCCCGCGCTGTATCTTTCTCTCCCCATCCGGGCTTCCTCGCCCACGCTCCTCGTCAGCGAAGTCTTGTACGACGCCATCGGAGACGAGCCAGATGAGGAATGGATCGAGATCTACAACGCAGACTCTTCTGCCATTGATCTCTCCGACTACAAGGTCGGTGACGAGGAGACACCTGGTGGAGGCGAGGGGATGTTGCAATTCCCCGCAGGCGCTTCCATCAACCCCGGCCAGGTGATCGTGATCGCCAACAAGGCCACAGCCTTCTTCGGCGTCTGGGGATTTAACCCCGACTACGAGATGGTGGCTTCGGACGAGGCCGTGCCAGACATGATCTCCTACACCGCCTGGGCTAGCGGCAGCGTTAAGCTCAGCAACAGCGGCGACGAGGTGCTGATCCTCGACGGCGGCGACGCTATCGTGGACGCCATGTCCTATGGCAACAAGACTACCTTCTTTGACCTCCCTGGTGTCTCTGCCGGCCATTCGCTGGAGCGCTCTCCGGCCAACGTGGACACCGGCACTGCCGACGACTGGATTGACCAGGAGTCCCCCAATCCAGGGTCAGTGACCGTGCCTACGCCGACGCCCACCGCTACGTCTACCAACACACCACCACCAACCGCCACACCCACCACCACACCCACCCCGACGACGACGGTATACAGGGTCTACCTGCCCCTGGTGCTCAAGCGGTTCGACTGAGCTTCCGGGGAGAACAGTGGATTCGCAGAATTAGCGGATCAGGTGACTTGGCGTAATCTTCCTCTTCGGTGTTGTTGATGTGACCGCGCCGAAATATGACATCGAATTTCGAGGATTCACCGAATTTGGCGTCGCGAATTTGGTGAATCCCTTTGGTTCGTTGTCATATCTGCCAAACTTGGACCGAGGGGGAATCCGTAAATCCTGCGCATCTGTGGTAACTACTCAGCCTGTCATTGCGAGTCTTCCATGGCGCGGTGCGCCGTCCGTAGGGGGCAGAAACTGGCGCGAGCTTTTGTCATTGCGAGGCGGCGCTTTTCCGCCGCCTGTCCTGAGCCTGCCGAAGGGAAGCAATCCCCAAGTAGCTACGTGGAGATTGCCCTTCGGCTACGCTCAGGACATGCTCCGCCTGCAGCTCGCAATGACAGGGAAGCTTCTGAGTAGGAGCGGAGCGCCGCCTGTCCTGAGCTTGTCGAAGGGAAGCAATCCCCGTTAGATTTTGGAACACGGAATCACGGAAGGTACGGAGTCACGGAGCTTCCATGCTCTCCGTGCTTCCGTGTTCCCGCGTTCTCCGGATATGCCTGAGCAGTCACAATCCGTGTTCTAAAGAAGGCAAGGGATGATGATGAAGAAGCTCATAGCCGGACTAGCTGTAATTATACTTGTGAGCAGCGGCTTACTGATTGCCGTGGTGATGCGCGCCAGTGCCGAGGATTCCTGGCTTCTGGGAACGCCGACCCCAACGCTGACGCTGACTCCAACCGCCACGCCAAGCAGCACCATCACACCTGCCGGCACGCTGACGCCTACGGCAACGGCTACCCTTACCTCTACGGCGACGGCCACCTTCACCCCGACAGCGACGGCCACCTTCACCTCGACAGCGACGGCCACGCCCACAGCGACCTTCACTCCGACATTGACGCCCACGGCTACATTCACCCTTACAGCGACGGCCACACCCACAACCATCCCCGCCAGCCCCGACCTGGTCATCAACGAGGTGGAGTACGACTCCGTCCAGTCTGGCTCCGATGCCGCCTACGAGTGGGTGGAGCTTTACAACAACGCCTCTTCGCCGCTTGAGTTGGCTGCTTGGACGATAAGCGACAATATGGCCACCGATTCCATTCCTGCGGTGACCATCCTCGCCAACGGCTTCGTGGTCATCGCCGCCTCCGAGGATTTCTACACCAATTACCCCAGCTTCACAGGCGACATCGTCTTCGTTGCCGATGCCAAGATCGGCAATGGGCTGAGCAACGACGGCGACCGCCTGATCCTCAGGGACAGTGCGGGGATGGTCATTGACCAGATGTCCTACGGGACGGACGCCACAGTCTTTGACCCGCCCTGCCCCGACGTCGCCGCCGGCCATTCGCTGGAGCGCGAGCCGATGGGCTACGACACCGATCAAGCGGACGACTTCGTGGAGCGAGCCTTTCCTTCGCCGGGGAGCGCCCCCATCCCAACCCCCACCCCCACCACGACGCCGACGCTCCCTCCCACGGCTCCCCTTCTCATCAGTGAGGTCTGCTACGACGGCACGATTCCTGAGTCCGAGGGCGACGAGTTCGTGGAGGTATTCAACCCCACCAGCGATGCGGCGGACCTCTCTCTTTACAAAATCGGCGACGAAGAGACGAAGGGGGAGGGCGAGGGGATGTATCGGTTTCCGCCGGGGGCAACGATTGGCCCTCAGGGTCTCCTCGTCGTAGCCAAGAACGCGGCCCAGTTCCAGGCTCGCTTCGGGTTCTATCCCGACTTCGAGGCGCGGGTCTCAGGCGCGGATTTTACTGATACCGCGATAGTGCCCAACGTGGAAAAGTACACTCCCTGGGCCACGGGCAGTTGGGCCTTCTCTAACTCAGGCGACGAGGTGTTGCTCCTGGGCCCCGCTGATGAGATCGTGGACGCCATCGCCTACAAGTCGGGCGGCGACTACGCTGCCGTGGGCGTGACCGGTCACATCTCCGCCCCGGCCCCCAGGTCGCTGCAGCGGGTGGGTGCCGGCGACAGCGACGACATGAACGCTGACTTCGCCATCGCCGAGCCCAACCCCGGTTCCCTGACAGACTTCCCCCCACCGTCCCCCTCGCCCCCGCCGCCGGCCCCGCTGCCCGGCGGAATGTGGGCCTACTTCGGTTGCCTCCATTCCCACTCCACCTACTCCGACGGCAGCGGGCCACCGCGTTACGCCTACGCCGTGGGGCGGGCCAACGGGCTGCACTTCCTGGCCCTCACCGATCACTCCCACTATTTCAACGATGCTCAGTGGGTTGACACCCTCGCCCAGGCCGGGGCCGCTACTGTGGATGGGAGCTTCGTGGCCCTGCGCGGCTTCGAGTGGACAGGCCGGGAGGAGGGCCACATCAGCGTCCTCGAGACCGAGGGCTATCCCTCCCGCGACGATCCCAGCTACGACACCCTGGCCGAGTTCTACGCCTGGCTCGCCGCCCAGCCGGGAGCCATCGCCCAGTTCAATCACCCCTTCCCCGACAGCGATTTCAACGACTTCGCCTACGATCCGGCCGCCGACGCGGCGATTGTCCTCCAGGAGGTGGGAAACGGCAGCAGAAACCTGTATTTCACTTTTGAGGGTGAGTACCTCCGCAGCCTCTACGCCGGCTGGCACGTGGGCGCAACCAACAATGGCGACACCGAAACGCCCGATTGGGGCGCTGATACCCCCCACCGCACCGGAGTGGTTGCGCGGGCATTGACCAAAGACAACATCCTGGAGGCACTGCGGGCACGGCGCACCTTCGCCACCGAGGACCGCAACCTGGCTTTAGCCCTGCGCGCGGGTGATGCTTGGATGGGCTCCACCATCCCCAAAGCCCCGGCCATCACCTTTTTCGTGGACGTGGTTGATCCCGACGGCGAGAGCGTGACTTTAGAGCTCTTCGATAGAGGGCTCGTCGTGGCCACAGGGCCAGCTTCTCCTCAGCGAGCCCGTCCGCCGCCACCACGCATACCTGGACGCCCACAGCGCCCGCAGTGGAGGGACACTTCTACTTCGTCAAGGCCACCCAGGCCGATGGCGACACCGCTTACACCAGCCCCGTTTGGGTGGAAGGAACAGCGCCAGCCGACGCAGTCCTGCTGAACGAGTTCCTGCCCGCGCCCTACGGCATGGACTGGGATGGCGACGGCACGGGCGATTACAACGACGAGTGGATCGAGCTTTACAACGCCGGCCCAGCCGTGGTTGGCCTGGGCGGCTGGCAGCTTGACGACGTAGCTGAGGGGGGCAGCGGTCCTTACACCATCCCCGCCGATAAGATAGTCCCGCCGGGTGGATTCCTCGTCTTCTTCAAAAAGGACAGCGGCGTCTCCCTGAACAACGGCGGCGACAGCGTGCGCCTGCTGCGCCCCGACGGGACGCTGGCCGACGAGTATCACTACACCCGCAGCCCCGGCTACGACCGCAGCTTCAGCCGCACGGTGGACGGCGGTGGCCATTGGACGGCCGACTACGCCGTGACCCTGGGCGCTCCCAACCGCCCCCACTCCGCCCCTCCCCCGCCACCAGGGCCGGTTTTCGTGACCATCGCCGAGACGAAGACAATGGCCAAGGAGGCTATGGTTGTCGTGGAGGGTCAGGTGACCGCCCCGCCAGGCACCTTCGCCGAGAAGTCCTTCTACATTCAGGACAGCACGGCGGGGACGCTGGTCTATTTGCGGGATGGAGAACTCGTGCAACCTACGGTTGCCCCGCTCTCCGAAGGGGACACGGTGCGAGTCACCGGCCAGATCTGGGATTATTACGGTGAGCGGGAGATCAGGGTTGCCGGGCCGGGAGACATCCAGCGCGTGGGGGAAGGGGAGCCTCTGGAGCCGACCATGATCAAGACGGGAGAGGTGGACGAGGCCCACGAGGGGTTGCTGGCCCAGATCGTCGGTGTGATCACGGGCTGGGGGAAAAGCACGCTTTATCTGGACGACGGCAGTGGGGAAGTCAAAGTCTATATCAAGGCAGCGACGGGCATTGAGCGGCCCTGGGTAGAAGAGGGCGAGATCTACAGCGTCATCGGCATCGTCAGCCAGTACGAGGAGGAGCACGAACTGCTGCCGCGTTACCAGAGCGACATCGCCCTCTGGCCGGGGACGTTGCCCGTGACCGGTGGCGAATCGCCGGACTAAGGCGGTTTGCGCCGGGGAAGCGTTGTGTGATAATGCAGTATGCGGTGAAACGATAAGATATTGATAGGAGCTAAGCGGTTCTCGTCTAAATCCAATGTGTCAAGATTGACGCTACAAGAGTTTTTTGGTGTCAATAATGTCGCATGAGCGTCGTTAGGCAGACCATCCCAGCGATACTGCATTCATCATTCTGCAAAGCATGGTAGAGCAACCTCAATGAAATACCTCTGTCACAACTGCGTTGGAGACAACTTAGTCGCGGCCTGGATTGAAGGCGAAGGTACTACGCAGATCTGCTACTATTGCGGCCAAGAGGCAAAGGCGGTCGATGTCGTCAAGCTTGCCGAATGGGTGGATACTGTCTATCGAGCAAATTACACACCCGGGGATGAATACCCCGTATTGACCGAAGACAGCGATGATACAACGTGGGAGACCAGAGGTGAGTGGCCACAAGAAATCGTGTCTGAGATGCTGGAGGTTGACTGGACTATCGCTGACGACATCGTGGGGATACTCTCAGGGGAAGAGGCCCATGCAGTTGTAAGAGATGGTGCTTTCCCTTGGTACGATTCAACATCGACCTATGAGCCGACGCCCATTCATAGCTATCAACACTCAGAACTATGGGATGAATTCTGCTACAGAGTCAGACATGTCTCGAGGTTCTTTGACACTGGAGCTATCAAGATAATCGATGGCATCTTTCGAGGCATCGATGCCTTCAGCTACAGCGGAGATAGACCGCCCATACGAACCATTGGTGCGGGCACGTCTGAGCAATTCGTCTATCGTGCACGACGAGCAGAGAACGCGGAGCAGATCATCCAAATGTGTAAGATGGCGTATAAGGAGATGGGACCACCACCCCCCAGCAAGGCCATGGCCGGCCGCATGAACCCAACGGGCATTCCTGTCTTCTATGGAGCCTCGGATCGTCAAACTTGCGTTTCGGAAATTCGCTTGCCGGTGGGTGGAATGGCGCTCACAGCGAAATTAGAGATCATCAAGCCCCTCCATGCCCTGGATTTAACAGTCTTGCACGGCATATACGAGAGACTCAGCATGTTTGACCCCGAGTTCGAAACAAAGGCTAGTCGCATCAAGTTCCTGAGGGAGTTTGAAAGAGAGATACGAAAGCCCATCTTGCCTGCTGACGCACCATATGACTATATTCCTACTCAAGCATTCGCTGAGTATCTGTCGAGGCACTATGAACCCGGAATCGATGCAGTGATCTTCTCTTCCGCACAAACCGAAGGTGAAGGGAAGAATATAGTAATCCTAAGTCATGCTGCCGTTGTGGAATGGCCCCCTGATGCCCAACCGTCGACCATCCAAGAAGTCCCTTATCGCGTGTTTTGGGATGAGCTTAACTTCTGGATCATCGAAAACACTCCGACAAGCGAAGTTGGCAAGCTCGATTGGACATCCTTCTTGACATCCGAGGAGAGACAGGATCACCTTGTTTCGCAAGACCCAACACTCCGTCTGGTGCCTGATAGTCTGAAGGTAGTGACAGTGAAATCCATTCAGCACAGCACAGAGTCACTGGGAGTTCGTTTCCTAACACGCTAGAGGAAGATACGGTCAAGGCCAATCGTGAAAAGGGGAAATCGGATCTGCCCAACAACGTAATGAAGACCGATCGCGCTCCGCGCGCAGCAAATCGGCGGCTCTAGCCCGCAGCCGCGCGGCAAGTGATGCGCGAGCCGTTAAGCCGCTTCATCGCATAACAACAAACTAGTACTAACTGGATGATCACCATGTCTGAGTATCTGAGTACTTCTGAGGCCGGTCGGTGTATGAATGTCTCCGAAAGGACGGTGCGTGATTTGTGCCGACGGGGTAAGCTGCCTGGTGCATTTCAAGAGCGCGATAATGGGCCTTGGCAAATCCCAGCCCGTTCTGTTGAAGGTTGGCTCAAGCCCAATTTTCATGAAGAGAGTTCGCAGCATATGGATAGAAATCTGAAATTCATCGAGTTGTCGATCAAAGCTCATTTCGAAGAGTACCAAGCGCTTACGGGCGAGATAAGATTACGTTTAGAGGCACAGCACACGCTGTTGAACGTGACAGTTATCTTGGTTGGTGGTGGTTTAGCCTTCTTGACCACTGCTATTAATGCGGGCAACTTTGCCATATTGCTATTCTTGCCCATTATCTTTCTAATAATAGTATGGTGGTACATTGCTTATCAGCTCATGATAGGTCAAGTAACAAGATATGTTTATGGACCCTTAGCTCATAAAGTCAACTCCCTTCTTGAGAATCATCCCGACAAAGACAGGCTTGTATGGCATTGGCTTTCTTTTCAGTACAAGGATTTCACAGCTCGTACGAAACACATCTATTTTTACAACACCGTGAACCTTGTCAAGTATACTCCATGGTTCATACCGAGTCTCCTGTCCGTGGTTGCTTTTCTTAGTCTCCATGACCTATATCAACGACCTTGGCAGAGTTTTGAGGTCATATTGTTAATTACAGATGGGATTCTTTGGCTCATGACCTTTGTCGCACTTGTTTTCTCTCTCGGATGGCGCCCGCCAAAAAAGAAAACCCACCAGGATTCTTCTGAAGACGGCTGACTACACCGGTGCTCTTGAAGATCGGCATGGGTGTTCCCTGCTCTTTGCGGGGGGTGTATGTTCACATGGTGTCATCCCTTCTTAGCAGAAGAACATGCCACGATTGACTTTCGAGGTTGGCCGCGCATCTTCGGTGATTGCTCAAGTTCTGCACCAGGTTTTCTGCTTTTCAAATCTCTCAGGAGTATGGAGTGAGCGCTGATCGGGCGTCGGGCATCAAATGGCATCAGGCCATAGTTGGCTTTTTGGGCCTGAAGAAGAATATGCTCGTCTTGCTCAGCATGGTAGTGCTGGTGGGCCTGGGCGAGAAGATGGCCGAACGCTTTCTACCCCTGTATCTGGTTGCGTTGGGGGGCGGCACGTTCTCGATAGGACTGCTGAACGGCATGGACAACCTGCTCAGCGCGCTCTATTCCTATCCTGGCGGTTACGCCAGCGACCGGCTGGGCTACAAACGAGCCTTGATCCTGTTCAACCTGATAGCCATGCTGGGCTATCTGATCGTCATCATCTTTCCCTACTGGCAAGCGGTGATCATCGGCGCGGTCTTCTTCCTGTCGTGGACGGCTATCTCGCTGCCAGCGACGATGGACCTGGTGGCCAGTGTCCTGCCCAAGGACAAGCGGACGATGGGTGTTTCGATGCACTCGCTGGTGCGTCGGATTCCGATGGCCTTGGGGCCGCTACTGGGCGGGGCCATGATCGGCCTGTTTGGCGAAAAGAGCGGGATACGCCTGGCGTTTGTGGCTGCCCTGATCCTGGGCGGGGTGTCGCTGGCCCTCCAACAGGTGATGATCGAGGATGATGAGAAGCGAGTGGGCAAGGCGGAGGGGAACCCCCTGCGGGCATTGAGATTGGTGAGCCCCGCGCTGCGCAACTTGCTGGTATCGGATATCCTGGTGCGCTTCTGCGAGCAAATCCCGTACGCTTTTGTGGTGATCTGGTGCGTCAAGCTCAACGGCATCACGCCCCTGCAATTCGAGGTGCTGACGACCATCGAGATGGTCACCGCGATGCTGATCTACATTCCGGTGGCGTATCTGGCCGACAAGAGCACCAAGAAACCCTTCGTCGTCGCCACCTTTGGCTTCTTCACCCTCTTCCCGCTAGTGCTGCTCTTTTCGCGGACGTTTTGGCTCATGGTGGTGGCCTTTATCATTCGTGGGATGAAGGAGTTCGGCGAGCCGACGCGCAAGGCGCTGATCATGGACCTGGCGCCGGAGGGGAAGAAGGCGAGCACGTTTGGGGTGTATTACTTGCTTCGAGACATCGTGGTCTCAGTGGCGGCTTTTGGCGGGGCGTTCCTGTGGGATGCCTCGACGGTCGCCAGGTTGTTCGATGCGCTGGGCGCGGGACACAACCTGTTGCCCTGGATCGAGTCGGTCACATCGCCGACGACCAACTTCTTGATGGCGTTTGGCTTTGGGATACTGGGAACGTTGTACTTTGCCCTGTTTGGCAAGGATTTGAAGTCAACGTAAATCTGTTATGCAGAAAGGAGCAAGACATGAAGTGGGTAACTCGTTCGCACGTGCACGTAGACCGGGTGGCTTGTCCGTGGCTCATCAGCCGTTTTGTGGACTCGGATGCCGAGTTCCTGTTCGTGCCCAAAAGCCAGATCAAGCAGGTGGTTGAGGAAACGGGGGCGATTCCGTTCGACGCGCCAGGAGTCGAGTTGGGCCATCACGATGGCAAGTGCTCGTTCGAAACGATCGTCGAGCACTTTGGCCTGACAGACAAGGCCCTGTTGCGGCTGGCGAAGATCGTCCACAGCGCCGACGTAAGGGCAGACCGCGACGCCGACCCTGTGGCCGTGGGCCTGGAGGCACTCGCCGTTGGCTACAGCCTGCGCTTCCCTGACGATCTGGAGAACCTGGAGCGGCAGTTCGACGTCTACGACGCGCTGTACGCCTGGTGCCGCTTGCAGGTCGCAAAAGGGGAGTAGTTGCGCCTCTCATTGTAGCCAGATACGTAGCCGCCTGATCGCTCGTGTGTGTGTCCTGAAGCTCTCAGCGGCCAGCCGGTGCGAGTCCGGTCGTGGTAACTGCTGAAGAGGCCGGTGCGAGAAAATCGTATGCCGAGATCCGTGCGAGGGCTGCTGGGTAACCGACAGTCTTACCGCGATGTGCACTATGACAGACTGTAAATTGATTTGGATAGCCAAATCTTGGAGGACATATGACAAACCCGCTTTTGCTTAAAATTGTTGATGCCTATATACAAGCGAATCGTCATCAGTATGACGAAGCAATGCTCCGCAGCCAACTGCTAGACGCGGGTATCGATCCTGAATTAGTTGCTACAGCACTAAAACACGTGAATGTCTCTGCTCTCTCCGAACTGAAAAGACAACCAGATCCTCAGCCGCCTGATATCATACCTGGGCAAGCTCCATCCCTGTTTCTTTATTTGGTGCTCTTGATCATTGCCAGTTTCCTGATCCTGCTAGCTTTTAATATTGAACAACCAGATTGGGCAGGTATTCTTGTTAATCTTTCCACAGAGGTCATTGGAGCAATCGTCATTCTGGTTATTATTGATAGACGACTGAGGCGTAGTGAATTACGCGCAATCCGTGAGTACGCGGAAACTTCATCTATTTGGTTTGCTTCGTTTTTTTCTAGGGAGATTTCAACTGCTATCTCCTACTTTTGCTACCCTACAGAACTTCTGTTCTAAAACGTTGACACCCGACCGGATGGCCGGAGACACTTGGATATGGTACAATAATAGCAGAAAGCATCAAGCTATCGTGAAAGGAGTGCCCCAGTGTCTACAGTGTTAGAAGAGCGCAAAAGAGTATATGAGCAATTGTGCCAATGGGTTGAGGATGACCCCCGCCGCTTGGCAATTCTGGCTGATTTGATGATCGCCGTACCTCTCAGTCGGAGTCTGCAAGGCCCAGACTTGGCGGAGAACATCATCCGCGACGTACAAGACCAAAGTATTGCTCAGATGTTACGCAGGTTTTACAAGAACGATGCCATCACTTGGGAGA
>SDBU01006713.1_pt1 | contig 13465 bp, 9 predicted proteins | sample 2277071 | NCBI WGS metagenome assembly SDBU01 (sample SAMN10397929, study PRJNA504765) | marine sediment metagenome | isolation source: marine sediment core GS08_GC12, 126 cmbsf | place: Arctic Ocean: Gakkel Ridge, Loki's castle | collected 2008
ACGAACTCGTTAATGCTGAAGAAAAAGTTTGGGTAGAAAAAGTAGCGAAAACGCCATGGACTTTCGCAATTCCGCCTTACATAGATGGGGAGTATATTCCCGAACACCCTCTAGACTTAATCCGTAAAGGTGCTGCAGCAGAGGTTGATATGCTAGTTGGAACAAATTTGAATGAAACCTCAGCGACAAAACCGGATGATCCCAATTTCAAGGAAGTAAGTGAAAGAGGGATGCATAATTGGATAAATTTAATTGTGGAATCCCTTGGTCAAAATGCGGATAAAGCAGAAAGCTTAATAAATGCATATAGAGAAACAAGGAAAGATGAAGGATCCCTATCCGCCCAAGCAGTTCTCGGTGCATTTTCCACCGATCTTGATTTTCGTGTTTCTGCCATTCGAACAGCCGAGGCTCAATCTATACAAAATCCTAACACTTATATGTATTTATTTACATGGCCATCCCCATTAATGGAGGGAAAACTTGGTTCCTTCCACACTATAGAAATACCCTTTGTATTTGGGATGTTGGATATTCCAATTTGGAGTGAGTTTACAGGTGCGGGTGTAGAAGCCAAGAAGCTCAGTGAAAAAATTATGGATTCATGGATAGCGTTTGCTCGAACGGGAAATCCTTCTCACAGTGACATACCAGAATGGCCTAAATATAACACGGAAAAACGGAGTACAATGATGTTAGGTAAGGAGATAAAAGTAGTTGATGATCCATATGGAAAAGAAAGAATGGCTTGGGATGGAATTATATAAAATTGGGACAAAATTCAAAAAGATTACGAGCTTTTCGCGAATGATAAGATTAAACAAAAACTCAGTTGTATATAATTATTTATTGCCAAATTGAGTTTAGCTCGTGAACTTCCATTTTAACTAGTTTAGTTTTTCCTCCTTCACTAAAAACTAAAATATCACTTTTCCCTATGATGACAGGTGAAAAACACCATCAGGAGAATTTTTTCCTATATATATTTTTGAAGACATTAAAATTAATTAGTATCAACGATTAATTTATCTAATAAATCGCTATGATTTAGCATTCATATTTTAAAATAATTAAAGTTGAAAAAATAATGGAAAGTAAAGAAGTAGTTATATGCTATGCTAAAAGGACTGCAATTGGTTCTTTTGGAGGATCTCTTTTACCCTATAAGGCAAGTAAATTGTTAAGTTTAATGATAAAAGATTGTGTGGAATCGACTGGAATCGATCCGTCAATGATATCTGATATTAAAAGTGGTTGCTGCAATGAGTCAAGCGAAGAGATGAATGTAGCAAGAGTAGCATCATTAATGGCTGGGATACCAGTTGAAGTCCCAGCAATGACTATTAACCGCGTTTGTACTTCTGCCATGGAAGCAATAAGGGCAGGAATGGTTGATATATTAGCAGGACATGGTGATGTTGTGCTAGCAGGTGGCGTTGAAAGTATGAGTAATGTTTCCTACTACATACCATCAGCTCGATTTGGTGCGCGATTGAGCAATAAAGAAATGAAATGTGGAATAATGGAAGGATTACACGCTGGAAGTAAGATCTATGCACCCCAAGATTCATATATAATGGGCATGACAGCCGAATATTGTGCCGAAAAATATGGCATCACTCGTCAAATGCAAGACGAGGCCGCATTGCGTTCTCAGAACAATGCTGAAAATTCAACTAATAATGGTAAATTTAAGGATGAAATAGTGCCTGTAGAAGTAAAAACGCGTAGGAAAACTTATGTTTTCGAAAAGGACGAACATTTTAGACCTGGTCAATCAATGGAGGCGCTCCAAAAATTACGGCCAGCATTTAAGAAGGATGGAACGGTTACTGCAGGGAACGCTTCAGGGATAAATGATGGAGCTTGTATTACTTTGTTAACTACAGTTGCCAAGGCTCAAGAATTAGGTTTAACTCCGCTCGCCAAAATAAAAACAATTGCTAAAATTCAACACCATTAGCACTAAATCAAGCGAATATGGAACAAAAAGACCTAGATTTAATTGAATGTAATGAAGCATTTGCTGCACAATATTGCGCCGTGGCTCAAGAATTAAATTGGAACATAGACATAACTAATGTTAATGGTTCAGGAATTGGATTGGGTCATCCTGTAGGCTGTACTGGTGCGAGAATTATCGTAACCCTCATTCATGAAATGAAAAAAAGGAATTCTTCTTACGGTTTAGCCACTTTATGTGGTGGTGGAGGAGTTTCGGAAGCTACGATAATAGAAAATATTTAATTTCCATTTTTAAAATTGGTACTAATACTTTCCTATGTATAATTCGAATAGAAGATTTAAATGATTATTAAATATATATTGCCAATTGACACTAAAACTGTCTCATTGGAAATGATTGGTGGAAAAGGAAAGTCACTAGCAAGCAGGAGGTGGTCGCCATGGCTGTAGTGGTACAAGTTATGGTGCCATCAGATGTATCGGGGATACTTTTTACAATCTTAATCTTATGCGGAAGTTCAATAATTTGGTGTTATTAAAAAATTTAATCACTATATGTAAAATCACTATGTTGCATTTCTATAAGTCGTTTGTATATTCCATTTTGGGCTATTAAACTCTCATGATCTCCTTGTTCTATTATTCCTTTTTTTTCAGAACTCAATACAATTATTAAATCCGCATTTTTTATTGTTGAAAGCCGATGTGCTATTATAATTGTAGTTCTTCCTTGACGTGCTTTGTTTAATGCATCTTGAATTAGAGTTTCTGTATATGGATCTACAGAAGAAGTAGCTTCATCCAGAACTAAGATTTTCGGATCTGTAATTAAGGCCCGAGCAAAAGCAATTAGTTGCCGTTGCCCTATTGAGATGTTTGAACCATTTTCTTTTAATTTTGTATCATATTTTCTATGAAGAGTTTCGATGAAATTGTGTAACCCTAAAAATTTTGAGATATTTATCATCTTTTCTTCAATCTCAGGGGTTGGATCTTCATAAGCATATAACAAATTTTCCCGAATAGTCCCAGTAAAAAGAAATGCATCTTGGGGTACAATACCTATTTTTTCTCTTAAATCCTTTTTAAGAGCTTTTTTGATATCAATTTGATCTATACTGATTTTTCCTTTATTTAAATCATAAAATCGTGCGAGTAATTTTATTAAAGTTGACTTCCCTGCTCCAGTTTCTCCTACGATAGCTAATGTAGTGCCAGCAGGTACTTTTAATGAAAAATCTTTTAAAATATATCCTTTAGATTTCTCATGCTCAATTAGTTTCTTTTGTTCATTAATAACATCCTTAATTATATTCGGTATTCCTTCATATATTTCAATGGGTATGGAAATGCTCGCAAGCATCCTTATAATAGCTTGAGGTGACATTTGATCCACATTCCCTCCCATCATCCCCCCTCCTTCATTATCCATTCCACCACTTTGTTGAGGTTTGTTGCTTGAACGCAAATTTCTTTCTAACCCTTCAACCATCATCAAGATTCTTTCTGGAGTGATTATTCGATCCATTGACATTGATTCTATCTTTTGAACAACATTTTTTTGTTTTTTAATGTTCTCACTCTTGGATTGTGCTGTAACGTAAGGGTGTGTTTTTATCGTTTTTTTGATATTATTGTTATTAATAGTATATCCAAAACTAATTGTTTCAAATTTAATATCACCATCGATATCGACAAAATCTTTGGGATTTTTTGTATCAAGAATTTCAACTTTTTCATCCAATAATGAATAAATCCTATCACTAGCAGCCATTGCTGCTTCAATAACTTGCTGAATCTGCATTAGTGACAGAAAAGGTTTAAATAATTGTCCTAAGATGGCAATATATGCACTAAGTACTCCTACAGAAACAGTAATACCAAAGATTGAGACATTTCCTAAAGCAGCAAAACCTCCTGCTAATAAAACGATCGCAGTTAGGATAACAGTCACTAATGTGAGTAGTGGAAAGAGAGTTGCCATATATTTACGAATTTTAATCATAATATTATAATTCTCTTTATTTGCTTCATCAAATTCAGAGGAGGCTCTTTTTTCTTGGCCATATGCTTGCATTACCTTTGCTCCCGCAATATTTTCTTGTATTGAAGAAGTAACTTTTCCGATTGCTCTTCTTGATGCTTTGAATAACTTGATCGCAACTTTTTTAAATATAGCTCCAATTGAAAAGGATAATGGAAAAATAAGTAAGCTAATTAGAGCTAGAAATGGATTAAGTATAAAAAGAAAAATGACTGTTAAGGTTATTAAAACTATATTAGTAATTATTTGAATAAACTGTCCACCAACTAATTGGTTAAGTATTGTTACATCGTTAGTTGCTATTGATATTAGATCTCCAGATGATCTTTTATCAAAAGAATTTAGAGAAAATGTTTGTAATTTAAAAAATAGGTCATTTCTGATATAGAAAGTTATTTTTTGAGATATTTTTCCCATACCAAATAGTGAGATATAATTGGAAATAGCCATAAATATCATTAAAAACAAATAAATTCTACTCATTCCCCAAATATAATTTGTATTCCCTTTAATAATACCATTATCGATTATACTAGCAGTTAATAATGGAGTTACAGATGTAATTACAGTTCCGATTAGCAACAAACATAAAAACAAGGTAAATTTTAATCGAAAAGGCTTTAAATATGAAAACAACCATTTCCATAAAATTCTTCGTGGGTGTTCCAACTTTGCTTTTTCTCCTTCTAACATGAATTTATGACGTGAGCTTGCACTTGGTTGTATAATTACTTTTTCTTCTTCATCCTCTTCGACATGTTTTAGTTCTTTAACCAGTTTTAACACCTCCCAACTTGTTCCACCTTCTAATTAAACTTTTGTTTTTTGTTTCTGGTATAGGGTTTCGTAAATTTGTTTATACAGAACATTAGAACTAAGTAATTTATCATGAGTACCAAAACCCACAGCTCTACCTCGATCTAAAATTAAAATGTAGTCTGCTCCTCTAATAGTTGAAATCCTTTGAGTAATGATAATTGTTGTTGTTTTTTTCATAATTTCTGTTAGTGCTTTTTGAATTTTATATTCCGTTTCTACATCTACTGAGCTTGTAGAGTCATCCAATATTAGAATTTTAGGATTTATTATCAATGCACGAGCTATTGAGAGACGTTGTTTTTGTCCTCCCGATAATCTTGTACCTCTTTCCCCCACAATAGAGTCATATCCTTTTGGTAAGGATACAATAAAATCATGTAAATTAGCAATTTTTGCTGCTTCAATAATATTGTTTCTTGAAGCATTTTCTACTCCATAGGCAATATTTTCTGCAATACTCTTATCGAATAGAAAGGTCTCCTGGGATACTATACCAATATTTTTGCGAAGATCCTTTATAATATATTTCCTAACATCCAATTCATCAATTTTAATACAACCATCATTAAGTTCATAAAAACGGGGCAACAAATTAATAATCGTAGATTTACCTGAACCAGTAGTCCCCAAGATAGCTAAAATTTTGCCCGAGGGCAATTTAAATGAGATATTCTTTAAAATTCTATGGTCGTGAGTGTACCCAAACGATACATTATCAAATTCAATATCACCCTTTAGTGATGTAATTGGGATTGCATCCGGTAAGTCTTTAATGTCCGGAACAGAATCTAAAACTTCTCCAATGCGAGTAAGAGCTGCATCAGCTTGGATATATACTAACATTAATTGTCCTAACATCATTAATGGAAAGCTAAGAGCTACTACATAAGACAATAATGTAATTAAAGCATCCAAAGCCATAGTCCCTTCAACAATTCTCACTCCTCCTAGAAATAAGGTTAGAATTGTTAGAATCCCTATAAGCGATTGAATAATTGGCATATAATATGAATTATATTTAACAGAATCAACACTAGCTTCATAAAATCTCTTGTTGTTCTTTAGGAACTTATGGTATTCCTTAGTTTGAGTATTGAAGAGACGTACAACTTGGGCTCCAACAATATTTTCTCTAATAGTATTTGTTATCTCACCAAAACTTTCCCTAGTTTCAAAAAAAATAGGTTTTAATTTTTTTGCTATGATGAAAGATAGAAAAAATGAAACTCCAACTGCTATTAGTAATACAAACATTAATTCTCTACCAAAAATAATAAATCCTATTATGAGCCCTGCTAATTGAAAGGAGGATTGAAGAGTTAGATTTAATCCCGATCCAAAAATTTGCCCTGTTTCCTCAACATCACTAGTAGCACGCGCTATTAATTGACCTGTTTCTGTTTTATCGAAGTAAGCAAATGACTGGCGATAAATCGCATTACTAATATCTGTTCTTAGGTGATATGTTGCACTTGAAGATACTTCAGCTCCTCTAAGTCTTGCTGCTCTGCTAAAAATATATCTTAAAGAAGCAAATAGTAATACAAAAAAAAAATTGAACAGTAGTTCACTCACATTGGCTGCAATAGACCTATTCGGATTTAAGGTTCCAACCATCCTACCAATAAAAATTGGGTAAATAATATAGAACATTGATGAGAACAAATGTAATATAGATTCACCGATAAATTTATTCTTCGATTTTAGCCAATACTTAAATATCATTCGAGCTGAGTTCATGTAAGAATGCCTTTTATCTCTTTTAAAAGTATCAATAATTTAGAAAATAAAGTTGTTTGTTCTTGATTATCAATTCACAATTCTATATCCCTATTTTAATCTTTAAACATCACTGTGCCACGGTCCGACATCTACATACTTAATCGTTGGAAGCGATTCTTCCCATGTAGTAAAATAATTAAATAATAACGCTCCAAATTGTATGTATAATCCTCTTTTATATCTAATTGGTTTTTTTTTTGAAATTATTGAATTAAATATTAAGTTGATAATTAAATTTTTTATTAAGACTTCAGATACGGTATCATTAACAAAAAACTAATTCTTTAAATTTTTATCTATGATATTTCTTATGGTTTTTTTGCACTACTTATATAGAACGTAATTTTAATATTTTTAGTATGATTTACCTAATTATAATACGAAAAGGAGACTTAAATGATAGCTAAATATATACAACCAATTGACACTAAAAATTTCTCGTTGGAATTGATCGGTGGTAAGGGAAAGTCACTAGCAAGGATGGTATCTGCAGGAATGACGGTTCCTTCAGGCTTTTACCTAACGACATCCGCATACAAGGATTTTGTTAAAATGAATAACTTACAGGAAGAAATCATTAATCAAGCAAAACCTGAAATCATCGGTAGGACTATATCATTCGAATCAGCATCAAAACGTATTAAAGAGCTGATAAACGGGGTGGAACTGTCTAACGAGATTGTTAATGAAATCAAGCAGGCTTACAGGGCATTGAGTGGACAGAATCCCGCTGTAGCTGTACGTTCTTCTGCCAATGCGGAGGACCTACCCGATCTATCCTTTGCCGGACAACAGGATACTTATTTGAACGTCCGTGGTGATGAGGCACTGATAACGGCTATACGTGATTGCTGGGCATCTCTTTGGACACCGCGAGCAATCAGCTACCGACATCAAATGGGTATTAAACAAGAGGCAGTCGCTATGGCTGTAGTGGTCCAAATCATGGTACCATCTGATATAGCGGGGATATTATTTACTGCTAATCCAGTTAATGGTGAAAGATCAGAAATCATTATCAATTCAAGCTTTGGTTTGGGTGAAGCAGTAGTTAGTGGACAAGTGACACCTGACACATTTGTAGTGGATCGGAGAACTTTGACTGTGAAAGAGAGTATAATCGGCCCAAAGACGCAAAAGATTATTTCTAGTGATAAACAAGGAACAGAATTGCAGGATGTCTCTGAACATGAGCGTAACCAGTTATCACTGTCAGAAAAATCACTCAAAGATTTGACATCAATTGCACTAAAAATAGAACATCTCTTTGATGGAATTCCTCAGGATATCGAATGGGCCATTTCTGGCGGTAAACTCTGGATGCTACAATCCCGTCCTATAACGAATCTTCCCCCACAGCCCATAGAGGTTTCTTGGGAACCAACTCCACCAGCAAAGATTCTCGCTCGGCGTCAGATCGTAGAGAATATCCCTGACCCTTGTAGCCCGTTATTTGATGAATTGTATCTGACTGAAGGTTTGGAAACCAGTGCAAAAGGTGTGAAACGTAAGAGCTTTATGGAAGGGGGTGGTCCTTTGTTTGTTACAGTAAATGGTTATGCCTATCAACGTTTTGATTTTCCACAAGTTGTAAGCATACAGAAAGAAATGGAAAAGGCAACAACAGGAGAAGCGAAGGAGGAATACGTTGCAAGGATTGAGCAAAAATGGGAGGAAATGATACAGAAAATGAAAAAAAGCGATCCCAAGATGGAACAGCATGACTTAGACTTATTCTTGTCAGATCTTTCAGCCGAAGAGTTTAAAACTTTTAATGAATGGGCCAAAACAGCAGATATCAAAGACCTTGCACATGTGTTGACCATGCCCGAAAGCAAAAATCCAACTTATGCCGCCTTCAACAAGACCCAGGTCAATGAGAACCAAATTAAAGGGTGGAGGGATAAAGCGATGCCCGAACTTCTAGCTACGGTGGAAGGATGGCAAAAGATTGATTATAAAACAGCACCGGATGAGGAGTTATTGAGAGGAATTTCCGAATTGGCCATCGCTGGAGGCCAATATTGGTCATCGAATGCATCGCATACTTTCGGTGTGGCAAAATCAACAGACGACCAGTTGCAAACATTTCTACGAGAAAACCTACCAGATCATCATTTCACCAGTGGTCACTTCCTGAGTGGTTTTAAATCGAAAACTTTAGAAGCCAATGAGCACATGTATAAGATTGCCAAACAGATCCAGGCCGATGAAGCTCTCTATGAATTGGTGGTTACAACACCGCCCAAACAAATGATGAATGCTCTACAAAATCATCCAGACAGCGGTCCAGTGGTTAAAGCTATTGAAGAGTATCTCAAGATCTATGGACACCTAGGTTATAGCCTGGACTTTGTTGAATCACTCCCAATTGAAGATCCTTCAGGACTCCTGAGCACCTTGAAAACCATGGTAGCTGCCAAAGATTACAATCCGAAAAAGCACGAAATTGTGGCTGCCCGCAAGCGTGAACAAGCGATGCAGGAGATTGAGCAGCTTCTTGATGGACTGCAGTATTGGCAATTTTGTTATCGCAATTGGTTTACTCATCGATTTTATTTCATCCGTGAGGATGTGATGTTTTATTTAACCAGTGGTTGGCCAGTTCTTCGGCTGTTAGCTCTGGAACTCGGAGAACGCCTTGTCGACGTCGGTACAATTAACATTCCTGATGATATTTTTTATCTTGGTACAGAAGAATTGACTAAAGCCATAAACGCTCGTAAAGAGGACAAAGCGGTATCAGAATATCAGCAATTAACCTCGGAACGCCGAGAGCTGAGAGAAGCACGCAAACGACTACATCCCCCAGGAACTATTCCAGAAGACGCAAGCAATAATCCCGGTGTCGCATTCAAAGAAACGCAGGTACGCAATGATCCCAACAGTGATGTATTGAGAGGGATTCCGGTTAGTCCCGGCACGGTCACCAGTCCAGCTAGCTTGATTAAATCACCAGCAGAATTTGATCAAATGCAACCAGATTCGATTTTAGTCTGTTCCATGACCAATCCTGCATGGACACCATTATTTGCCCATGCAACCGGATTAGTAACTGATATGGGTGGTATTTTAGGACATGGATCCATCGTTGCGAGAGAATACGGTATCCCTGCCGTCGTGGGAACCGGTAATATTACGCAACGCGTTAGGCATGGCCAAAAAATCACAGTTGACGGTGATTCTGGTACTGTTACGCTTATTCAAGATGAAGCAAATGGATAAGTATAGCATAAATGATTTTACATCGTTTTTTTCTTACTTTTCATGTCATTCCCTTATTTTTTTCTAAGTATTTTTCCAATTAATCTTCAATAAGATAAATAATTTCTTTACAAATAACAAGTGAAGGAATGCTATTAGCTGCTGATGAAGGTGAAAATGTTTCTATTTTAGAACCAGATAGAGATATCCGTTCAGGAGCAGGAGTAAAATAATTAACTAAAATAGAGTATTGCTACCAATGAGAATTTTTCTTCCAGAAATCCAGCTGAGATATTTTTCGTTCCTTTCTAGTAATAACTTTAGGAGTAAGCTTCTAATTGACCGGTAGTAATACAATTTGCACTTCCGACAAAAGTTTCAACTTCTACAAAACCCCAGTAAAGAATCTCGTCAATAAATGTCCTTATTTGTATTGTATAGTTAGCATTTAGATTTAGATCTATTTGAAAAAATCCATTTTCTTCAGTAATACTTTCACCTGAAAATATAATCTCATCGTTGTTTCTAACAGTAAAGTTAATCGCTTGATTTGGTAATTCTCCAGTACAACTAGAACTGTGAGTATGGCATTCATGTGTATAAGAAATATATGGAGCAATATAAACAACTCTTGTTGATTGTCCATGGATTAAATTCGGTAATAGAAAAAGTCCGAAATATATTGTTAAACCCATTCCGATTATGATTACAAAAGGTATTAGAACTTTAAATTTTAACTTCATCAACTTGAAAGTTATCAGAAAATTAAATGTATTCTGAATAAACCATTATTTATAACTTCTGTTTTGTTGTAATGAAGAATTATTTAAAATTCTTATGAAATTTAGCTTCATCATCTCATAATTTTAAAGAAAATAATGATTTAATCGAGCTACCTTCGTCCCTAAATCTAATTGGATAGTTTTTAAGATGATATCACATCCACGATATTCGAAATGGAATTCACATACATTCCTGATTATTTTTAATCTGCTATTGTTTGTGATTAAGTATAACGTTAACGCTGTAATAGCATTTTTTTTATCTTTGAGACAAAATTTTTATTTTTTGATTATTTTAATCAATAAAATTTAAAAAAATTGAGATAATTATGAAAAATAAATTTTGGCCATCCAACCTTAGTTTTAATTTCTTCTACGCTGAATATTTAAAGGTGTAGTGAGAGGATCAAGGGCTTATCGTTTTAGTTAAATTTTTCCATGAAATTTTCATTGAAATCAGTCGCAGAATTTTAAAATTTAAATATATTATTGAATAAAGAAAAAATTTTAAAATAAGACTAAAGACTATATTTATATTATAAATATAGTAATCAGATACAATAGAAAAAGAAGCGAAGAAACACAGTGAAAAAATTATGGACTCATGGATAGCATTTGCTCGAACGGGAAATCCTTCTCACAGTGGCATACCAGAATGGCCTCAATATGATACAGAAAAACGGAGTACAATGATGTTAGGCAAGGAAATAAAAGTAGTTGATGATCCATATAGAAAAGAAAGAATGGTTTGGAATGGAATTATGTAGAAAAAATAATCCAAAATTGAGGATGAAGCAGAATTAGCACCATTGAATAATACATTTTGTTTTTTTACTATTCGCGTTGTATTGGAAGCAAGAGCAGAAGGAGATTGAAGATGATCAACAAGCCAAATATTGTACTGATCTTAACAGATCAGCAGCGTGCAGATACCATGGGGTATGCTGGGGATCCAGTGGCCAGAACACAGCACGTCGATGGATTGGCTGCTGAGGGGGTTGTGTTTCGCAGGTGCTATGCGACCTCACCCGTGTGCATGGCAACTCGGGCATCTCTTATCTCTGGAAAGCATGTCAACGATCACGGTGTGTGGGCAATGGCCAACCCGGAGCTTCGTCACGGTCCGAGCCATGTGCGAAATATCCGGGACGCGGGATACTGCACCGCCGTTGTCGGCAAAACTCATCTCTGGCCGCACGGAAAGGGCCATACAAGGGATCATATCGATGAGATGCACGACTATGGCTTCACCGACCCCATGGAGATGACCGGTCCATCTGAATCAGTCTCTACAGAGTCCCCTTATACCGATTACCTGAGGGAAAAGGGCCTGCTTGATACCTATCGTGAATACATGCGCACGTATCTCAGAGGGCAAGCGCAAGGCGTTTCTCTGCCCTGGGAGTTGCCACCGAGTCTGCTTCCCACCGAGGACCACCTGGATATGTATATCGCCAGACAGGCCTCGGAGTGGATCCTTACATATCGGGATGTTGGGCCGTTCTATCTGCAGGTCTGCTTCGGTGGACCCCATGATCCTTGGGATTCTCCGGCGGAGTATCGCCGGATGTATAACGCCGATGAGATACCGCTTTCCATCACGGATCAAGCAATCGGCCCCGTGTCACCTCACGTTGAAATGCTGCTTAAGTACGCTCCGGCAAAACTCGACACGATGAGCGAAGCTCAGAATCGGGTGATGAAAACCTACTACTACGGTAAAGTTAGCCTGATAGATGATTGCATCGGTCGGGTCATCGATGCCTTGGAAGAGAAGGGGATGATGGAGAACACTTGGATTGTCTTCTCCTCGGATCACGGGGAGATGCTGGGGGATCATGGGCTGATTGCCAAGAAGGTTTTCTATGATGGCGCCCTCAACATCCCCTGCATCATCCGGCCCCCGGGCGGAATCGAAGGTTGGCAGAGCAACGGACTGACCGATCATCTCGATATCGGTGCTACACTTTTGGATGCAGCCGGCGCTGCTCCATATGAAGAAAGCGATAGCCGCTCCCTGCTCCCACTGATTACCGGCGGGCCGGACGCGCCAAACGCACAGGTGCACAAGGAAGCCGTTTTAAGCGAGATGGGTCTTCCCCCGATGGCCTATTCAATGGTCAGAACCGACCGCTACAAAATGTCGGTGAACACTCTGACCCGACAACCCCTGGATCTTTACGATATGGAAGATGATCCCAACGAGCTTCACAACCAGGTGGATAACCCCTCCCTTAAGGCCGTGCGTGATGAGCTGCTCAGCGGACACCTGAACCGGCTGTTGAGCCGAATGAATTTATCCAGCTTAAAGGACAATTCGAGGACGCAATGGTTGAAAAAATAACAGAATCATACACCGAAATCGATTTATCTGCGCTTCCTTCAGTTTCTATGGGTCAAGGGGTATATCCACACCTCCAATTGTTTTATCGCTAGAATAAATAAATATAATTTGCCAGACGAAAGATTATAATAAATTCCTTTATTGTACGTACCGATCACTAACCTATTAATCCTTATCTAAAGATAAAAAAAGCATATTAAAAAATATAAACGTGGAAAACTATTATGCCAGTAGGATGATTGAATATGATTATACTCTTAAGATTAGTATAATAGCAAATAAACAAGAATCTAAATATAAAATATTATACTGACACTTAGATGGCTGAATGGGATTATCTCAAATAGAAAAAACTTAAAAAGCTGATATAATATGAATTTTGAAGTAAAGAGATTTAAAGTAATTGCAAAAGAGAAATGGCAAATAGAGAATTTGCAATTTATGCATGAAAAAGATCCATTTGAGATTTGCTTGGATTGTGATTTTCCAAATATTGGAAAGCTTTCAATTGTTCCTTTTTCAAAA
>SDBU01006714.1_pt1 | contig 13463 bp, 11 predicted proteins | sample 2277071 | NCBI WGS metagenome assembly SDBU01 (sample SAMN10397929, study PRJNA504765) | marine sediment metagenome | isolation source: marine sediment core GS08_GC12, 126 cmbsf | place: Arctic Ocean: Gakkel Ridge, Loki's castle | collected 2008
GATTGTGTTTCTGCCGATTAAACATAGGTTATCGGGCAGCAGGTATGAAATATGTTAGCGTATGACATTTTGAGACTGACGATATGAACGTTCGCGAGCGACAAGAAAAATCGCACGAGCTTTTTACGAGGTACGGGGGCAATCCTATTCTGACTCCGAGTCAATGGCCTTACGCGGTTAATGCGGTCTTTAATCCGGCGGCAACGAAACTGAATTCTGAGACATAGCTGTTGGTCCGCGTCGAGGACATGAGAGGCTTTTCTCATTTGACGGTTGCTCGTACTCTATCATTTGGGTTAAGATAGCTCCTTATTTCCATCTTGACTTCTCATCCACTCACTTGAGGGACTTGTTACCAGTTGGATAAGATGATTGCGAACCTACTTGAAACGTCATCGCGGCGAAGGCGGTATTTGATTCTGCCCATCCTGGCGTTCGGCTACATCTTTGCCATGCGGGCCTTCCTGGTCTATCTGCCCTTGTATCTTGAAGATGGTGGGCTGTCTCAGCACAAAATCGGCGCGCTGGTCTCCGTCTTTCAAATTGCGCCGCTGCTACTGCTCATCCCCTTCGGCATCATGGGCGACCGGTTCAGGCCCAGACACCTGATGGTAACGGGGCTATTGATTTTCGCCGGCGCCCTTTTCGTCTCCGCGAAGTTATCGAGCTTCGTTCCATTATTGTTTGTCTTTGTGGTAGTAGGCCTGGGCGGGTCGCTCTTCACCATCAACTGTGATTCCCTTTACTTCAAGTCCATCACTGACCGCCGCCGAGGCATGAAGCTCGCCTGGTATTCGGGCATCCGCGCTATGGGATTCGGCCTGGGGCCCTTTTTGGCAGGCTATGTGCTGGATGCCAACTTCATGCTCCTGGGCAATCCCATGCTGGTAGGTGTGCTGAGCATCCTGCCCTTCATCGTCATATCACTTTTTCTCTGGGAGGTGCCTGCGGAGCGCATCGTGCTGGCGGACTATGCGCGGGATTTGAGACGCAAGCAAGTGTTAGTGTTGGCAGTCATTGTGTTCCTCTTCTCCTATCATTTCGGGGTGGAAGCTACTTGCTTCTCCCTGTTCCTGAAACACCGCCTGGGACAGGACAACGTGGCCATCGGCCACACTTATCTCTACATCATCATGGCCCTTGCTCCTGCCATGATTGTGGCAGGCAGCATCAGTGACCGTGCCGGTCATCCTAACCTCCTGGGGCTGGTTGCTATGGGGTGCTCGGCAGTGGGAAACGGCGCCATGCTCCTGGTCGGTTCGTTGGGGTGGCTGTTGGTGGCGCGCTTCATACACGTCATCGGCGATGGCGCCTTCATTATCTTCAACCGGGTGGCGATTGCCAGCCTCTTCCAGCGCAGACGCATGGGAGGAGGCCTGGGCACCCTCACCACGGTCGGATTCATCGGTTCCTTCCTGGGCGCCTATACCGGCGGTCTGATTCCGGGCCATGTCTGGCCCTTCTACGTGGCTGGGGTGCTGGCCGTCGTGGGCATGGTCGTTTTCCTGGTCTCGGGCATCAGCTTCTCCAACCGGGGCGAGAGCTTGCGCTACGCAGAGGGGCAGGCTAAGGTGGATGCTCCTCAGCAGGGCGAGTATTGACTCTTGGTGCTCAGCAGAGGCGAATGAGCTTGCCTGTTCGCGCCGACTCCTCAGCAGCTTCCAGTGCCCGGGTCACCACCAGTCCGTCGTGAGGGGAGTTGTCATTCTGCATCTCCCCCAGCACGCACTTGATGAAGCGGTTCAGGCCTTCCGGCTCGTCCCGGACATCAGGCACTTCAATCTGCTCGTGCTTGTCAGTGGAAAGGATTAGTCCCTCTCTACCTGGAAGCCTGCCGATGCGGCCCATCTCCCCGTAGATGGTCATACTGCCAAACCACAGTCCCTTGCTCCAGGCTTCAGGCAGTATCCAGGAGGTCTCAATCTGCGCCATCGCGTCGCCATAGTCGAACTGCGCCTGCAGTGTATCGAAGCAGTCGTGTCCGCGCGCTGCCAGCACTCCCTCGTGCGCGCAGCCAAAGACGCTCACCGGCTCACGGCTGAAGAGCCAATTGATGAGGTCCAGCGCATGCGACATCAGAAACCAGTGCGGGCCGGATTTGCCCGTCCAGGCGAACCGGTCGGCAAGGGTAACACAATCACCCTGGAAAACTTGCGCGCTCACCGGCTTGCCGATGACTCCTCCGTCGATGAGCTCCTTCATCTTGATACTGTTCCCGCCGCAGCGCTGGTGAAAGTTCACGCGCAAGACCTTGTCCGCATGCTTGTCCGCCTCGGCAATCATCTCCTCGCACTCCCTGGTGACCGTGGCCATGGGCTTTTCCACCAGCACGTGCTTGTCCGCTCTCAGTGCCATCATAGTAGGCTCGTAGTGGAAAGGGTCAGGCGTGACGATGGACACAATGTCCACGCTGTCGTCCATGATGGCTTCCTCAAGACTTCCCGTAGCGCTGCAAGCGAAATCGCGCGCGATTCGGCTGCGCCTTTTCTCCCCGTGTCCCCAGACCCACACCAGTTCGGTGCGTGGGTCCTCGCTGTACCAACGCGCATGAAACCGTCCATACATCCCAGCACCAATCAGTGCAACTCGAAGGAGTGCTGCCATCGTTTCTCCTTTGCAATTGGTGACCTTCTTCACGTATCAATGATGGGGCACATTATAGCCTCCGCTGCTCACCCAATCAACCAAATGACGGTGAACCCAGGTGAATTAGGATTGACACCGACCATACCCTTACCTATTGTTGTGAGCTGCACAACCTTCAGGAAGCCGTTGTTCAAATTAGTGGCTGAATATGAAGGAGGGAAAACCGTGAAGCTCGACCTGATTTCGACATTGGCAGGCACACCCATGGAGAAGTATCTGCCCGCGGGATGGGATATGAAGAAGTTCGATGCATGCTGCTCCCATCCCCCGGAAACAATCACCCACAGACAGCGCTGGTGGAATAAAGACTTTGCGCCCATACCCATCGACAATGAGGACGACATTCCCATCATGATGGGACACGACGTGGCTATGGAAATCAAGCGCACTGCCGCTACGAAGCGGAAGCTGGCGCTGATTCTGCCTGTGGGCGCAGGCTTCTACCGCTGGCTCGTCTATTTCCTGAAAAGTTGGAACGTCAACTGCAAACACGTGTATGGCTTCACCATGGACGATTGGAGCGATGCCGAGGGCAATACCTACAAGAAGAACGGACCCAAGTCATTCCAGGTGGGAATGGAAGAGAGCTTCTACGAGCCCCTGGGCAAGCTCACCGTGCCCACCTCCCAGCGCTATTACACCACCCGACAGCAACTGCCCAGGTACCCCTGGCTCATGAATAAACTACTGAAGCAGGGCGCGCGTCTGGTGTTGGCCTATGGCATCGGACAAACCTGTCACATTGCTTTCTGGGAGCCCCAGTTGGCTGCTGACTACAAGAGCGAGGAGGAGTGGCTGAAGCAGTCTTATCGCCTGGGTATGCCCCTCCATCCACTGACGGTGCAGATGGAAGCTCTCCACAACTTCAGCAGCCGCATTACGCTGGTGCCTGCGTGTGCCAACACCATCGGGCCGGGGCTATTCCTCAAAGCGCACTATGCTATAGGTGTGGCTTCCAGCACCAAGGCCATGAACCTCTGGGTGACCCTCCGCCACCAGCCCGATCCCTGGATACCCAGCACCTACGTCACCACCTTGTCAGGCAAGCTATACTTTGGCAAAGCCGTTGCCGGGCCGCTGGTAGAACTTGCTGCCGCGCGAACCAAAGCAAGGCGCAAGCCCCGCCAAAGATCGAGAGGCGCCAGGAAGTGAAGAAGCACGCGAAGGAGCGGAGAACACATGGACGAAATCCTGAGGGCTGAGGGCCTGACGTCAAAGGCGGCGTAGTAAGTGGCAAAGGTCAGACACTGGCAAGAGGATCAATCTGCGAGGGTTCGCATAAGTTTGGTGAAACGGCCGCCACTGACCGTTTGATGTGGGAGACTTATCATCTCGCAGGACCTTTCCACTTCTCTTGAAAAAACCGATACAATGGCACTGACTGGACACCTTCGGCCTTGCAGACATCAGGAATCTTTGGGCCATTGAGATTACGCGTGGCGGCCTCCTGTGTCACTACGTCAGAGCCAAAATACAGAGCAGTAGCTACAACATAAAGATCTGAGTGGCTCTTACCCCCCAAATCCGGGCTCCCAAGGTTCTTATACTTGTTCGCAATGTAGCTCACACGCGCGTCTATCTCTTCCGTGATCTGAGTAACTAGAATGTCTGACCTTTCATTACACCACTGGTAAAGCTCGTCGTCACCTACCTTCAAATCCCAAAGGACCGGCCCAGGTGTCGTAATGTCACCTCGTCGTCCCATTTTCTCGATGCCTTCCCAGAAAGGGGCTACCATTGGTATATTGGGAGAATAGTATTTCGTCCATGCGTCTATCAAAGCGCTTGTGTCTATAACATACAGCACGTTATGAACCAAAACCGTAGTTGAAGCCAGAGATTGTGAACTCTAGCTTGCCAAGGTATTTCACCTTTATACGGAAGATGCTTGAGAGCTCGCTTGTAGTTATCTTTTCAGTATAGTAAGCGCGAAAGGCAAGGCTTGGCAGCAATGTGCCAAAGTGGCTGACCCTGGTGGCATAGGGATTTCCCCATTTCGACCCGCTCCACCTATATCGGTCATATCCATCCCGGAGAGCTTCGTAACATCGTGGCTCTATGAACCCGAGTGTGTAGAGCCTGCGCACCATCATGGCTTTGCTTACCTGATATCGTCGGACCAATGAGTCAACCTCCCGGTCCGCCCATTCAGCGGCCGGGCCCTTGCCTAACGATCGGACTTGACTACTGAGGTCCTCTTTGGGAACGAGCACTGCTGACGCAACTGCGTTACAGAACTCTTCCCTCCTCGAACCAGAACCGACTTCGTACAGATGCCGCCCTGTCGAGTGCAGCACAGAGTCCTTGAGAAGCACATGACAAAATTCATGAAGAAGGGTAAATATTCGGCCATGAGGTGCATCGCGAGAGTTGATCCCTATCACCGGAAGCGGTGTTCGTGACAAAGTGAGCCCGCGCATCTCGGACAAACTTATCTTTGGCATATGGAAGACGAGCACTCCTGAACGCTCTAGCACCGCGCGCCATTCACGCAGAGCCACGTATTGACCTCGCCACTCCGATTGTTGCGAAATATCAACCCCAAGGTTCGCTCTGATCTTTTGCCCAGCTGTCTCGGGGTCACTGCTCAAAGCTACCGAGATACCAGGCCGAGGTGGTTCCTCATCCAACGCCCTATAGAGGTTTAGAGCCAATTGGCGCCGTCCCACAATCTCATGAACCTGCAGCGCTAATTCCGCACTTTCGGGTTCAGAGGCTGCCTCTGGCAGGCGGCGAAGCTCCTTCAGTGGTTCTGGCTCATCAGGCGGTTCGTTAAGGTAAAACGTGGAAATCGACCGTCTCAGAATGTCGGAAATTCCGCGCAGCTGGATGAGAGTAGGTTTCTGCGCGCCACTCTCCCAGTCCTGATAACGTTCGAGGGATACGTTCAAGCGATCTCCGACCTCTTCTGGCTCATAGTGAGCACGTTCACGCGCCCATCGCAGCACTAAAGGGTTGATGCTAGGTCGTACGCTCTTCTTACCCATATTGCTCGTCCCAGCAAAATAGCCGGACCATCGTCCCCAAAAAAAGACGAAGATTCGGCTGAAGCTTGATCGCACGCTTGCTTATGAATGCCCTGCCGACCATTGTCCTCACTCCACGCGCTCAGGCTAGTCGCAGACTATTTCCTGATAATCATTAAGTCGGCACAATATCGACACCAACTTTAGCGGAACCACGCAACTAAGTCAACGAGAAATCGCTCAGTCATTGGTATTCCAAGTTCCGGACTATCTGCCTCACCCTGGCGGGCCGCACACACTACACAGCCCCAACCCTATCCGAACTACTCCACCTACTATACTACCACCAGCCTTTGTTTTCCTGGGTCTTAATGTCTTCAATGTATCGGTCCAGGTTATCCAGGATAGGAAGGATGTGCGCGACCTGTTTGTCGATGTATTCAAGCCCTTTCTCAAGTGACACGTAGGGGGACGGGCAGGCATGTTGCCTGGGGTCTTGATAGTAGTAACCTACCACCCCCGGCCTCACCCCACGGAGAGATTCAGGTAAAGGCGGCGCCTGCTCTTCGTAGGACATCTGCTTCTCGGAATAGACGTCGGGCTTGCCTAGAATATGCAGTGCGGCCAACACCAGCGAGGCTTCTATCGATTTGGCGTAGTTGCCAGCGAATACCTCCTTCATAGAGTCGCCGAACGGGGCGCAGGGGTTCAGGAAGACGGCGGGGAAACGGTGCTGCTCGAAGATGCGGCGCACGCACAGGAACATGCTGTGCCTGTTGGGCGCATGGACGCTCAGGATGATTAGCCTCTTGAAGCCCATCTTCTGCACTTTGGGCGCAATTGCGCACACCAGATTCATCTGGAGGTCAGGCTCCACCGAGATGGTGCCTGCAAAGCCATCGGTGGCACCGGCCCAGGTATAGGGTATCTCAGGTAGGACAATGCCATCGGCGCTTTCCGCCAGACGCAGGGCGCAGGCCTTGGCAATCAGGGTATCGGTGCCCAGTGGCTGGTGGGGCCCGTGCATCTCCACCGAGCCTACTGGCAGGAAAGCGGTCTTACCTCCCTGGGCAAAGTACTCTTCAACGTCGGGCGTGGTTAATTCAATCAGAAATCTACTTCTCACAACAGCTCCTTTCCTGGTCCGGAAAACCCATTCATATTGCGGAAACTACGCACTGATGATAATACGCCCACAGGGCGGGGTCAAGTCTTCGCGCGGGCGGAGAGCTAAGCAGACTGCTGAGCCACGGATTTCGGCTTGATAAAGCGTCCTGAACACTGTATGAAGGTAGGGTCGGTAATCCAATAGAGTTACAGTGTGTCTTTCGGGAGGGAATTACGATGCAGCTACGTAGGAGATGTCCTGTAGATGCTTCCAAGATGTGTGTATTGCTGGTGGCGCTGCTTCCGGCTCTCACCTGGCAAGGGAGCTTGGGCGCGGCGGAGAAGGTGCTCCTGGGCTTTGAAAAGGGGGAGTTGGCAAAAGCCAAAGCGAACTACGACAAGTTCTATCTAGAGGAGAAAGAAGGCGACATCCTCTTCTACGAGCCGAAATGGGGTTACGGCGACTGGGTCCCCACCAAGCCTTACGTGGCCAGCCGCGAGCAGGCTTCTCAGGGCGAGTATGCGCTCAAGCTGGTGGCTCCCATCCGCGACACCATGGAACTCCGCTTACAGCGGCCGGACCTCGATACCCTGCGCAGCGTAGCCATCTTTAGCACCTTCGGCCTGGGTGACTACTTCGAGGTATTCTTCCCCCGCGACTGGTCAGGATACAAGCTTTTGCGTCTGGACGTGTTAATCCAAAGGCCCGAATCGAACCTGGAGACTACGCTCTTCCTGGACCTGGAGGACGACGACATCGCGCCGCCGGTGAAGCGCGCCTACACGGTGCCCGTTGGTAAGTGGTTCACTCTGGAAATGGATTTGCAAGAGGCAGTGAGGCAGCGAGGTTTGCAACTCGATAAGATGTGTAACCTGCTTCTGCGCTTGAGTGCGAGACAGCACGCCAAGAGCGATAGCCACATTACCCGTCTGCAGGAGAAGGCCACCTTCTACCTGGACAACATCCGCCTGGCTAATCGAGATGTTGAAGCAAAGCTCCCCGTCTTACAAGATAACAGCTCATTCCTGGTGAAGCGCCTCCGCGCTTATGCGGTCGAGTACGATGTGGTCAAGGATGAGAACGGCAGGGTTCGTCCTTACTGGACACTGGTCAGCATGGAAATGCCCGGGTCTGCCTCCATCCAACCCGAACCTGGCCCGGCCAAGCTCTTGCCACCGTCCCTCATACCGCTAGACAACATCGACGACCGGGCTATCAACAGCATCCGCTTTGCCGGTGACATTGCTGCCTACGACAGCCGCCGCATCCTGGTGCCTTTCACCTGTCAGCTTCGGGGTCCATGGCTACTCACTGGTTCCCAGCCGGACGGCATCCTGGTTGCGGCCACCACAGACGGCGGCGCCACCTGGAAGGGACTGGATGGTGCAGCGCGGCCCACCAAGCTCACGGAAAGCCATCACCGCGCAGGCAGTTGCGCCGCGCTGGGCGGTGACCTACTGACCTTCTCCGACTTCGGCTGCTACAGCACCGGCTGGAGTTATCCCATCGACAAGGGCTTTGCGCGACGGCTGGTCTTCACAGGCGAGACCTGGTGGTTGAGCCCCTATTACTTTGTGGACCCGCACGGCCGCCACTGTATCCCATTCGGCGGCTCCCGATTGCACGGACACCGCGCCGTACGGCTGAGTTCGGGCCGCATCTGGACAGTATGGCAGCAGCCCGGCCGTCGTGCTTACTACCACGGGTTCGACAATGAAGTCTGCGCCAAGTATTCGGACGATGGTGGCAGAACCTGGCAGAGCTGGCGGGGAACAGGCAAGAGCCCGCGCATTCCACAACTGAAGCCCGGCAGCACCTGGGACATCACTCCATATGGCGAACATGTTGCAATACTCATCCGCGACCAATTCAGCGCCTTCGATGGTGAGAGCTGGTCGGAGCCCGCCAGGGGGCCGAAGCTGGTTGCACAGGTTGTCGTATCGACAGGCGACAAAGAGCTTTACATTGCCAGCGCTGAGAGCATCTTGCGCGGCGATGGGAAGGCATGGGCCAAAGAACTGGAAGTGCGGGCACCCCAATTGGCGGTCTGTGGCAAGACGGTGATGTGCTTCGGCCTGGATGAGGCGAAAACCAGGCTACTCGTCTGGCGGAAGATGGGCGATGCCTGGCAGGGCCCCGAAGTGCTGGTGAGTGAGGAGAGTCCCATCCGCGAGTTTATCGTCCAGCGTTACCCTCCAACTGATTTCGCACCATTGGCATACATCTGCGAGGAGAAAGAGGAGGTCATTCAGCAGGCCATCGACAGAGGCGTCAATCCCAGGCACGTGAGAAGACTCAAGCGCTGGATAAAACTCCTCAAGGTGCCTGCGAAGTAATCGCTGCTATCTCCAGAGAGTTCCGCCGGCCACGGCTGAGGTCTCAGAAGCGCAACATTCTTTTCCGACGGATTTCGCGCATCCGCGCTATAATAGTGTGGAATTTGTTCAACTCTTTCAATACTTGTGCATCTAAGAGTATAGCGCGTGCCCTGCGCGCGAGGAAACGAGGGTAATCACCCGTAGGAGGAAAGGACATGAAGCGGCCTGTGTTCGAGTCCTGGATGTGTGCTGCCATCCTTTGCATCACCTTCAGCGCTTCCGCGGAGGATGCCACAGAGGCGGAGCCCCCTCACCTGATTGCGGACCTGACCGATGGCTCGCGCATCGTGGGCACTTCCGTAGGCGAAGTCATCCCCATACTCAGCGAAGCCTACGGGAAGGTGAATGTGCGCCTTGTGGCAGGTGCCACGCTCGAGTTCGAAGACGACCGCGAAACGGTTACGGTAACTTTTGGCAATGGTGATAGAATCACGGGCATCGTTGACCTTGCAACGGTGGGATTAGAGACCGTCTTCGGAAAAGTCTCTATTCCCATTAGACACGTAGTGCGTATCCAGAGTGTTTCGTCCGGCGCCCTGGTGACGTTTACTGGCAAGTTCAAGGGGCGCTCGGGCCTCGTGTGCGGTAAGGAAGGCGCGGACTTTGACTATTTCAAAATATCAACCCCTGACGGGAAAGTTCTCTTCGAGGACAACTTCGACGAGGGCCAGGCAGACCGTCTTGGAAGGTCACTCTGGCGGTTTCGCGATGGATGGTGGCTCGGTTACGCCCATCAGCCCGGACATCTCCCCCCCCACCCCTTTAAGTTTGGCGATTGGAAGATTGAAGAGGGAAAGCTCACCTTTAGCCAGGAGGGTGGCGGCGATTACTTCGTCGCTCTCGTCAAGGATGAGTCCTTCACTACCCAGGTCATAGAGACCAGGCTGAGATGTAGAGCACCCACGGGATATGCGGGTATCGCCGTCTGGTACCAGGACGTGAACAATTGGCTCTACGTGTACATCTTTCCTCGGATGAGCCAGATATGGGTGCTTTCCAACATCGACGGCTGGGTGTATGGGCTGCGGGTGCCCTCCACGGTCTATCCTTTCGAAGCGGCTGCCGACATCTGGTATGACCTCAAGGTCGAGGCAGATGCTGATGCCGGCACGCTCACCGTTCACGTCGATGGTAACCAGGTATTCACACACATCGTGAATCTGGGTGACGAAGCAGAATAGGCGTTCAAGCAGGAAAGGGTCATGAGATGAACAAGCTTCTGGTTCTGTCCTGGGTCTGTCTCGCCTTTCTTTTCGCATCGGCGCGCATAGCTGCCGATACGGCTGAGAACGAGGCGCCCCTTATGCTTGCCCTTAACCTCAAGGATGGTTCGCGCATTGTGGGTATGCCGCAGCGCGAAGTTGTCCTGGTGCGTGGGCCATACTTCGGCATAGCAGCAGTGCACCTGGGCCGGGTGGAATCAATGGAGTTTAAGGATGAGGGTGAAACGGTCAAGATCGCATTCAAGAATGGCGACCAACTGACGGGCACCGTCAGCCTGGATGCTCTGAGCTTGAGGACGTTGTTAGGGGACCTGTCCATTCCCATCGAACATATTCTGAGCCTCCAGAGTGCGCGCGCTGCTCACCTGCCCCCTTCTATTGCAGGTTTCCGCGGACGCTCGGGACTCCTCTGTGGAAATCCGGGCGTTACCTTCTTCGACGATGTCAAAATAGCGACCGACACCGGTCAGGTTCTCTTCCAGGACGACTTTGAGGATGGCAACCTGGATGGTTGGTGGGCCGGATTTTCCCACGACCCCAGATCCATCCGCAGTCAGGTTATCTTTGGGGACGAGCGCGTAGATGACTGGTGGCTCGGCTTTCCCCATGTTCCCCCTGCCCCCGGAGAGATGCGCCGCGGTCGTTATTCCTATGGCAAGTGGCGGGTCGAAGGCGGCAAGCTGGTTCAAGACTTTCTGCCTGATTACACCATGGCGCTCGTCAACGAGGGCGAGTTTTCCGACCAGGTCATAGAAACCAGGTTCCAGACCCAGGGTAATGCCTATGCGGGCATCGTGCTCTGGTACAGGGATGTGAACAACTGGGTCTGCGTCAACGTCTATCCCACACTGGCAAAAATATCAGTGCATCCCAATATCGACGGCTCCGCCTACGTGGATGGCAGGCTCTGGCACGGGCGGGGCAGCTTCGCCTACCCCTTCGTCAGCGCCCGTGACACTTGGTATCACTTGAAAGTGGAAGCAGATGGGGATACGGGAACTCTCACCGTTTACATCAATGGCGAAAAGGTATTCACCTACGACCTCAGCTCCCGCCTGCGTTCGAATGAGCCCTTTCCCGGCGAGGGCGCCAAGGCATACCACTGACCAATCTGACGCGGCATGGAGTGTTTTCAGCTCCGCACGTGGAACGGCTAAGCCTCTTCACCACCAGCTTCGCCGGCTTCTCCTGACATCATCGGAGTAGCCGCCACAAACTTCAGTCCCCTACGCGTGTTGGTCCCTGTCGATGATGCGCTTCAGGGTATCGAGGATGTGCATGAAGGCGCGGACGATGTGCATGGGGTCTTTGACGGGCAGCGCCACCACCGTTTCCTCCGGCTCGCCCTGGCGGTTGCGAATCTGTATCCACTCTCCGACAGAGCTGTCCGGGTGTGGGAAGGTCCTGAAAGTGTAGTCGTGGAAGCGCTGGTACTCCTCCAGAGCCCAGGGTCCACCGGTCTGCTCATAAACGAGCAGCAGCGCATAAAGCGCCTCCGAGTGAGGCCACCACAGCTTCTTGTCCCATAGATTCATGAGCTTCTGCACCATCACGTGGTTCTCGAACTTGAGCGGGACATCGCCTCTGGGACGACCGCCCTCACGGTCCATAAATTGGGGTATGCCTCCAAACTCCGCATCCCAGGCGCGGGCGCAGGTTGCACGACAGACCTCGGCCGCCTTGGCGATGGCGTCCCGGTCTTCCAGAAACATGGCCTGGTGAATCATGAACCAGACACACTCCAGGGTGTGCCCGGGGTTCACATAGCGGCCCATCATGGTGTCCACCGGCTGATAGTTCTGGCCCAGGCGTTCCAGTATTAGTCCGTCGGGTTGCACGAAGCGCTCCAGGATTTCATACAAGCTGCTCTTGGCCAGGTCCTTGAGTTCCTCGCCGTAAGCATCACCGAAGCGCTCCGCCGCGCGAGCCAGGCTCTGGCCTTCTTCCAGGGCCAACATCGGGTGTGAGCGGTAACCGGGGATAGGTGGGTACGGGTAGTCCTGACGGGCGCTGCCCTCGGCATGTCGGCGACGGATGCTCTGATGGAGGTCTTTGGCCCATTCCCAGGCCTGGCGGTCTCCCGACACCCGCGCATACTCCCCTACCCCATAGGCAGCAAAATCATCGGCCAGGATGCTGTAATCATAGACCTCATCTTCGCGGGGCTGGTGGGTGTTGCCCTTCTCATCCAGGAGGATAGGCTGGCCATCACGTGAAAGAACGAAGGCACAGTTGCCATTGTCCAGCCGCGCGTGCTCCATCAGGAAGCGAGCAGTCAGGCGGGAGGCCTCAAGGTAGCGAGCGCGCTCATTTTCGGGTGCCTCACCCTCGGAGCATTCGTAGAGATGCGCCGTTTGCCAGGCGAAGCGCCCCTGGCTCCAGACGAACTTGTGCTCGTAGTGCAGCTTCTCACCGCGGTTGTCCAGACAGTTGAGCACCCCACCCTGGTCCCAATCGACCCAGCCCATCCAGTAACGCATGAGGTCGTCGTAGAGCTGCTGCTGGTAGAACTGGCGCAGATTCTGGAAATCGATTTCCATGACATCCCCCTATGGCAACTACGCTGATACCGATTTGCAGTCGCAGGATTCTGTCATCTGGTCTGGGAACGGTCAAGGGAAATCACGATTAGGATGCTGAAGGGGTGGCTACTACCGCTGTGTGAAAAGCAGGAATACAGCACCCACGAGAATGACAAGTTTCCACTTCGCCCTGCCGCTCACACCAAAGGCATGCTTGCTGTTGCTCAAACCTTTTGGTGCCCGGTCCGTGGCCTACGGGGCATCAAGCATTTTGGCTATGACCTTAATGGCACCGTCGGGTTCGTGTAATTCGTAAGCCACCAGCACTTTCCCCTTTGGGCCGCCGCACATAGAGGGCATCGCTTCGGTTAAGGGCGTGTCCGCAACAGGAATCCCGGGAACTGGCTGCTTCGGCTCTTCAATCTCCCAGGCTTCGTCCGGTATGGGCCCGGTGGGGCTGTCCAGCTTCTGCCAGCCGGGGAAGCGTATGCGGGTGGTGGCCAAGGTCGAGTGGCACCTGGGGGAACTGTTCCCTCGCGTAGGCTTCATTGTAACGAACCTCACCTGGTGGTCGAAGAACGTCGTGGGATTCTACAACCAGCGCGGGACAGCCGAGCAGT
>SDBU01006715.1_pt1 | contig 13463 bp, 13 predicted proteins | sample 2277071 | NCBI WGS metagenome assembly SDBU01 (sample SAMN10397929, study PRJNA504765) | marine sediment metagenome | isolation source: marine sediment core GS08_GC12, 126 cmbsf | place: Arctic Ocean: Gakkel Ridge, Loki's castle | collected 2008
TGCCTCATAGCGAGCAATATGAGCATTCAGTAACCATAATTCCCCACCCTCAGGCCTAACATAAGCATCGCCTAAACTCACTCTTCCGGCTCGGATTGATTTTATCTCGGTGCCGGTAAGCACAATACCAGCTTCTACACTATCCCCTATAATGTAATTGTGATAGGCTTTGCGGTTAGTAGCCACCGTCTTTATAGCCACGATTCTGACTTAATTATATCATGTGTTAAGGGTTAGCACAAAACCACATATAAAATAGGTGGTGTCAAGATATATGTTAAGTGGAAAAAGTGGTAGAATTATGGTATAGGTACTGACCGACTCAGTGAAAGTCTTTGGCGGCGAGGTTAGCGGGGGAGGTAATGTCGCAGAAAACCAAGCCCAAGGAATCTAAGAAGGCTCATATTCATATAACCGGGATGACCTGCACAACCTGTGCCGCTACTATCGAGAAGGGTCTTGCTCAGACACCAGGAGTAGAGCAAGCCAATGTTAACTTTGCCTCGGAAAAAGCGTCTATAGAGTATGACTCCTCCAAGGTAGACCTAGCTAAAATCAAAAATACTATCTCTCAACTGGGCTATGGGGCAGCGACCAAGAAATCCATCTTCCGTGTAGGCGGGATGACCTGCGCCGCCTGTGTTGCCCGCGTCGAGCAGGCTCTCTCAAGCGTGCCTGGAGTAGTTTCAGCCAATGTCAACTTGGCTTCAGAGAAAGCCACGGTAGAATATGTTGAGGCGACGGAGCTAGCTGACCTCAGACGGGCGGTGAAAGAGACTGGCTATGAACTGGGCCCCGAAGCACAGGCACTAGAAGATGTCACCACCGCTGCCCGACAAGAGATTCGAAGCCTAAGAAACCGGTTCATCCTGGCGGCTGTCCTGGCTAGCGCAATCATGGCTCTAATGTGGACTCCCTTTTTCGCGGGGAAGGCCTATCTGCTCTGGGCTCTGGCTTCGCCGGTGCAGTTCTGGGCGGGCTGGCGATTTTATCGTGGGACTTGGGGGGCACTCAGGCACCGAACCGCCGACATGAATACCCTGATTACTGTAGGCACTTCGGCTGCCTATCTTTACAGTATGATAGCGGTTCTCTTTCCCAGGCTTTTTGTCGTTGGAGGGCTGGAACCCCATCTGTATTTCGATACCTCTGCCATGATTATTGCCTTGATTCTCCTCGGTCGTTTTCTGGAGGCTAGAGCCAGAGGACAGACCTCGGAGGCAATAAAGAAACTCATTGGCATGCAGCCGAAGACTGCTTTGGTTATTCGTGATAGTAAGGAGATGGAAATTCCCGTCGATGATGTCCAGGTTGGTGACCTCATTCTGGTACGGCCGGGTGGGCGAGTGCCTGTGGACGGCGTTATTCGCCGGGGATATTCCAGTATTGATGAGTCTGTGATTACTGGGGAGAGTATCCCTGTGGAGAAAAAAACGGGTGATGAGGTTATCGGCGGGTCCATTAATAAGACAGGTAGCTTTCAATTTGAGGCAACCAAGGTAGGTAAGGATACAACGCTGGCTCAGATTATCCGGCTGGTGGAGGAAGCCCAGGGAAGCAAGGCACCTATTCAGCGTCTGGCTGATGTCATCGCTAGTTACTTTGTACCAATAGTTATTGGTATTGCCATCGTTACCTTCATTATCTGGTACTTTGTGGGGCCAGCTCCCGCCCTTACCTTCGCCTTACTCAACTTTGTTGCTGTGCTAATTATTGCCTGCCCCTGCGCCTTGGGGCTGGCAACTCCCACCGCAATTATAGTGGGCACAGGTAGAGGAGCTGAGCAGGGTATTCTTATCCGGAGTGCTGAGGCACTGGAGAGGTCTCACCAAATAAGCGCCGTGCTGCTGGATAAAACGGGCACTCTGACCCAAGGTGAACTCAAGGTAACCGATATCATCGCTGTTCCGTCTTCGTCACAAGAAGAGGTTCTCCGGCTGGCAGCGTCTGCGGAATATGGCTCGGAACATCCACTTGGCGAGGCTATAGTCAAGGCGGCTATAGAAAAGAAGCTGGAAGTAGCTCCAGCTTCAGACTTTAGTGCTATCCCAGGACACGGTGTCGAGGCTTTGGTGGCCGGGAAAAAGCTTTTGCTGGGTAACCTAAGATTGATAAAAGATAGAGGTCTTCCTCTGAATGGACTGGGGGAAGAAGCAGAGCGCCTGTGGGAAAAGGGTAAGACGGTAATGTTCCTCGGCTTAGATAGCCAGGTAGTGGGAATTATCGCCCTGGCCGATACTCTTAAACCCAATGCCAAAGAGGCACTGAGAGAGCTACACAAAATGGGTATCGAGGTGGGAATGCTCACTGGAGACAATCAGCGCACCGCCGAGGCTATTGCCCGAGAGGTGGGCATTGACCGTGTCCTGGCTGAGGTGCTCCCTGAACATAAGGCTCAGGAGGTCAAGAGGCTTCAAGATGAGGGGAAGGTGGTGGCAATGGTGGGTGACGGGATTAACGATGCCCCAGCCTTGGCTCAGGCGGATGTTGGTATCGCTATTGGCACGGGCACTGATGTCGCCATGGAAACCGGAGACATCACCCTGATTAGCGGTGATTTGATGGGAATTACCACTGCCATATCCCTGAGTAAGCGTACCATGAGAACGATTAAACAGAATCTTTTCTGGGCATTTGCCTACAATACTGTCCTTATCCCGGTAGCGGCTGGGATATTGTACCTTGTCTTCGGGCGAACTGGTGTTCCCTCAGGGCTTCATTTCATCCTGGGAAACTATGGGTTCTTAAATCCAATCCTGGCCGCGGCCGCTATGGCAGCTAGCTCTATCACCGTAGTACTCAACTCGCTGCGGCTAAGAAGGTTTAAGCCAGCCAAGGTTGGCAATTAATTAACAGGAGGTGCCTCAATGGCGATTGACCCAGTTTGCAAGATGGAGGTAGAGGAGAGCAAGGCAGCAGCTACCTCAGAGTACAAGGGAAAGAAATACTACTTCTGTGCCGTCGGTTGTAAGAAAGCGTTTGACCAGAACCCAGAGAAATATCTAGCCGCGGAAAAGAAGTAGGTTCAGTATCAGAGGTAGAACTGAGATGGCAAGCGGCTCATTCCAATGGAACCGCGTGCCGGGTAATTTCCAGGTTGCAACTTTGATACTGTTCACACCACTGCTGGCGCTTCTCGGCTGATTCTTTCTCAATGAAGTAAGAGCTAATATGTAAAGCTCGCGACGGAATAACTTGCTGAAAGTACGAACTTTGGGAGGGTGAATATGTGGTATTGGCATGAAGGCATGGGCTGGTGGATGATGTTTGGCGGCATATGGATGATTTTGTTCTGGGGAGGAATAATCGCACTGATAGTTTGGGGAATAAAGAAGCTGACGGAACGCGGAGGTTCTGGGTCGGGTACCAGTGAGAAGCGTAGCCCACTGGACATTGCCAAGGAGCGCTACGCCAGAGGCGAAATCTCTAAAGACGAGTTCGAGCAGATTAAGAAAGACCTTGCCTAGCACGCAATGACAACTGAAAACAAAGCTACAGAAACTGCCAAAAGACGGTATAACAGAGTCGCTCCTATCTATGACTTTATGGAGAACCTTGTTGAGAGGTCTCGATACAGTAGGTGGCGGCTACTGCTGTGGAGCAAGGTGGAAGGCAATAACATCCTGTTTTCCGGTACATCTCCACAGCAAGATTATTACGATAACAGTTTGTCGAGTAGTGCTTGATTAAAACCGACGGCAACTTCACCATTAATAGTGATAACAGGGACACCCATTTGCCCTGACTTCTGTATCATCTCCTTAGCTTTATCCCTATCCGCAGCCACGTTATGCTCAAGATAAGAAATTCCTCTCCGCGAAAGATACTCCTTCGCCCTATGACACCAGGGTCAGGTGGGAGTAGTATAGATAACTACTTTCTTATCACCCATTCTTTTACCTCCAATACGGGATACTCGGGGACTTAACTTTCCGGGTGAATGTGCTCACCTACTATTGGATTGCCACATACTGGACAGCTAGCTACTAGAGGCACTTGGCAGTTCAGGCATAAACTGGGGACTTTGGATTCACGACCGCATTCCGGACAGACATACTTGGTATTTTCCATCAAACCACCCCCAAACCATTTAGTAGCGCGATTTTATGCTAGTAGGTAGAAGTTGTCAAGATTTCCTTGGCTACTTCCCTCTGGCAAGCGATGCAAATATACCTCCGAAACAAAGGGCAGCGAAAATAGCAAATGCTATCCTCACACTTTCCACAAAAACTGGATAGTATTCAGGTGTAATTTCAACTCTTCCAATGTATATGGCAAATATCAGCATCGCGATCCCCATGCTGAACATCATTCCAACCTGCCTCATCGTTGCCACCGTTGCCGCGGCTACTCCGTAATCTCTCTTTTCAACAGAACTCATAACTGCATTTGTATTGGGAGATGAAAACAGGGCAAAGCCGAAGCCTAGGATGATCAGACTGACCAAGATGAATCCAATTGCTGTATTTTGGCTTAAGAAAGCGAGGAGGATAAGTCCTATAGTCGTCAGTGCCATACCCACCGAGGCCATTATTTGCGGTGCAATTCTGTCTGAAAGTCTACCGGCAACCGGTGAAAAAGCGGCCTGCACAGCGGGCATGGATACCAGGACTAGGCCCGCATTTTGAGGGCTAAATCCTTTTGTATACTGCAGGTAAAGACTTAAGAGAAAAGCAACAGCAAATGTGGCGCTGTAGTTAATCAAGGCTGCCAAATTGGAAAAAGCAAAGACCCTGTTATTTTTGAATAGGTCCATATGTAGAAGAGGACTTACCACCTTCGTTTCCCACCAAATGAATGTCAAAATACCCAGGATCCCAATTAGAATTGCCGCTACACCTGATATCATCGGTAGAACAGAAAGACCATACATCACTGCTACGATCGAAAGGCCGTAGATTATGGAACCAGTGAGGTCAAACCTTTCTCGTTTTGCCTCAGCCCACTCTCCTTTCAGCTTCCAAAAAAGAAAAATAATAGTTATTAAGCCGAGAGGCAAATTTGCAAGGAAGATGCTCCTCCAGCCAAAGTGCTGAGTTAGCAATCCCCCCAGGAATGGGCCGAGAGAAAGCCCGAGGTAAACTGCAGCGACATTTATTCCAATGGCTTTGCCCCTCTCCTCAACAGGGAATACTGAGGTTAGAATTGCCACGCCGGTACCAAAGATCATTGCTCCTCCTATTCCCTGTACAATGCGGAAGGAGATGAGCATACCAGCAGAGGTTGAAATTGCCGAAAGAAGAGACAAAGTGGTGTAAATCAGCATTCCATAGGTGTAAATCCTTTTCCTCCCATATATATCTGCTATTCGACCAAAAGGGAGTATAAACACGGTCGCGGCCAGAAGATATGAAGTAGCGACCCAGGCTAATAATATTGCGTCCATTGCAAATTCTTTTCCAATTGATGGAAGTGCAATGTTGACCGAGGACCCCATGAAAGGGGTAAGAAAAGAGCCCATTGTGACAATAAGTAACACCGTCTTGTTACTTACATTACTTTCCATAGCCTTGTCCATGTCACTTATTATACCCGATTAGTCTTACCAAGGGAGTATTTTGGTTCCAAAAAACATCAATAAAGGTTTGTCTGAACCTGTTACGTGCCTACCTTGTGTATCCTCGTTTTCCTCGGTATAATGGGCACAAAGCCACTGCTTTACCTTAACAGGACAATAGGCGTGTACCACAAATTGAGAGCGCGGTCTATCCTTGGACCTCTAAATATTTACGGCATCTTGGCTCTGGCCGGTGTCGCGGGACCCTTTGTGCTGATTCTTGCCGATATTACCGCAGCCCTTTCTGAACCAAGGTACGACCTGTTCCGGGATTCAATCAGCAGCCTGGCACTGACCCCTATGGGCTGGGTTCAAACGATTGGTTTTCTGGCTATTGGTTTACTGGTGGAGGTCTTCGTAGCCGGACTCCTTCTCAGTATTCGTAGAGAGCGGGGTTTTGGGCTTGGCCTCAGTTTTCTGGTTTGTTTTGGCTTTGGGTTGCTGCTAATTGGTGCCTTCCGAATAGACCCCGTTGGAGCTCCACCTACTATTGAAGGCACTATCCACTGGGTGGCAGCTACTACCGTTTTCTGGCTTTTCCCTACTGCTATTTTACTGCTCGCACCCAGCCTCAGGAACGACCCGAATTGGGAAAAATTTTTCGTTTATACCGTTGTTACCAGTGTCCTCGCTTTGGCTCTCATGATAGGGCACACATGGCACCCGGCTCAACTAAGTTGGTTTGGTTTGTATGAGCGGGTTCTTGTGGCGAATACGGTAATCTGGGTGGAAGTAATAGCGGTCCGGCTTCTGCGTTTGTCGCTGAGGCGAGCGAGAAGCTGAAAAAGCTAACCATATTTCAGAGCGAGTTGCTTGAACCTGGCCGGATATCCACGACGTGAAACCAATAACCCCTTAATTGTGCTGCCGGTAGTAGCCTATGCCTTGAATTTTTACCAGATTTTTATTGACCTCAGTCTTTGCTCCCAGTATACTCTCCACCAGCCATAGATTGGTCTCCACATGCTCCGTCAGCTCTGGCATTCTGTATTCACTAGTCCCGTCAGCTAAAGCGGCATAAAAGATAAGCTGGTCGGCTAAATACCGGTCAACCGTAGCCCCGGTTGCCAAGTCCTCTATCAAATTCCTCGCCACATACCTACCAATGTCCTCTGAGGTTCGTCTCGGCTCACCTGCTCTGTCAGCGCCAATAACACACCCCGAACTCGTTTTGGCATATAGAGCAAGAACAGCACCCCTCTGAAGTGCTGAGGTGTCATGGACAATTTCTATTCGGGCACTGTATCCATTTGCCCCAAGCACCTCGCTACACTTGTCCACCATACGCTCACTCACTTCCCTCTCTTTAAGGTGAGAGGAAAGAGCAATCCCTTCAATCTCGGTCACATCTCCCTGACTGGCTAGCCTGATTGGCTTTATTTTCCCTGTCACCGGTTCCACCGCCACCTCTATAACTCCACCTCCACGCGGAACATAGCCGGGACGAACAATCTTAAGTCTGACGGTTATACCCATCTCCCGGAGCATTGAGAAAAGGACATGTTGCATGTGATAAGCAGAGGGGGCAAAGTCTTGAAAGAGCCCACCAGATATCTTGAAATCTATAGCTCCTCTGGAAAAGCAGGCAGCCGGCAAAAGGGACATAGCTAGCAAAGTGGTAGACCCGGCGGTTCCTATGTCCCACTCATAGTAGCCACCTTTAATTTCTCTGCCGGGTTTAAACCTTATCTCCTTCGAACCAATTTCACCACCGTCTAAACTACCGTGGCATATTTGCTGCAATGCTTCTAGCGCTTTAAGATGCTGAGGCCTTAATCCCGGTTTTTCTCTTCCGGCTCGAATATTGGTAAGATGGAGTTCCTCGTTGAGCAAGGTGGCTAGGCCACTAGCAAAGCGAACTATAGTACCACTTCCCGATTTTTGAGCCCCATCAACATATATCATTCAGTCGCCTTTAAATTACCATTACCACCCTTGTGTACAACGAGCTTAAGTCCGTCTTGTTCCACCACAATAACCTCCCCCTCAGGGTCTATTTCCCCGCTGGCTGATTTTGCTATCCAAAGTTCACCCTTAATCTTGACCAGACCCTCCGGGGCTAATGGGCTCACCACCTCACCCTTGCTGCCGACCATATCTGGTAGTCCAATTAATGGTTTCCTGCGAAGGGCTCGGCTACCCATACGGTAAATAATAACAGAGTAGGCTCCCCATACCACCATCAAGGCAATAAGACCAGCCACAGGTATGCGAGTGCCTAACTGGGGCAAACCCAGAAGCACAATTACTGCCAGGGCTGTCTCCTCCAGCAAGGTACTAATAATAGCCAGTACAAGCCTAGCACTCATTTTATCTCCATTCTATATAGTATAGCAGGAGGGCTCCTGTTGCCGATACTCAAATATGGGTGCTATAATTGGTAAACATAATCTATGGGTAAGTAAATGAAACTAAGTCGTGAAGAGGTGTTACATATTGCCCTTCTGGCTCGGCTGGGCCTGACCGAGACCGAGGTGGATAGACTCAGTGAACAACTATCTAATATTCTAGAGAACTTCGAGGTATTACAGCAGGTAGATACCAGTGGTATCCCACCTACAGCCCAATCTATTGCTCTCCAGAATGTAATGAAGGACGACGAAGCAGCCAGCTCTCTACCCCAAAGTGAGATTCTGGCTAATGCCCCCCGAAAGGATGAAAACTTCTTCAGGGTACGAGCCGTGCTTGAGTGAAGCAAATATCTAAGGGGGTGAGATTGATATTCGGCGATAGTCAGTTGACAATACATGAGGCACATAGGTTACTCAAGACTAAGCAACTGTCCTCGGTTGAGCTAACCAAGGCGAGCCTGGAGCGTATCCGCCAGGCAGAGCCAAAGGTTCATGCCCTGGTTACCATTACCGACGAGTTGGCTCTGAAGCAAGCCCAAAAGGCTGACGAACTTATTGCCACCGGTAATATCAGTCCCCTTACTGGTATCCCGGCGGTAATCAAAGATAACATGTGCACCAAAGGGATACGCACCACCTGCTCGTCGAAGATGTTAGAAAACTTTGTGCCACCCTATGATGCCACGGTGGTAGAAAAATTAAATAACTGTGGCGTAGTGATTGTGGGCAAATCAAATATGGATGAATTTGCTATGGGTTCATCTACCGAGCACTCTGCCCTGTTTCCCACTCATAACCCCTGGGATTTAAGCCGTGTCCCCGGGGGCAGTAGCGGAGGTTCAGCCGTAACCGTAGCTACCGGTGAGACCATCTACGCCTTAGGCTCAGATACCGGGGGCAGTATTCGCCAACCGGCTGGTTTCTGTAGCGTTACCGGTTTAAAGCCTACCTACGGCAGGGTAAGCCGATACGGATTAGTTGCCTTTGCCAGCTCGCTGGACCAGATTGGACCTCTAACCCAGGATGTAACTGATTGTGCCCTGGTATTAAACGCCATCGCTGGCTATGATACCAGAGATTCTACCTCGGTTCCCTATCCCACCCCCGATTATACTCAGTGTCTGACTGCTGACCTCAACGGACTTCATATTGGTGTGCCCAGGGAGTATTTTGTTGAGGGAATGCAGGCAGAGGTGGGAACAGCTATAAGGGCTGCTATCAATAAGCTTGAGGAACTGGGAGCCAGAGTAGAATGGGAGGTATCACTAGCCCATACCCCCTATGCCCTGGCAGCATACTACATTATTGCTCCCTCAGAGGCTTCAGCTAACCTGGCTCGCTATGATGGGGTAAAGTATGGCTTCTCCTACCAGGACGCTGATAGCATGTGGGAGGCTCTGGAAAAGACCCGCCAGTATGGCTTTGGCGCCGAGGTAAAAAGACGCATTATGCTGGGCACCTACGCCCTTTCCGCCGGCTATTACGATGCCTGGTATCTTAAGGCTCAGAAGGTTCGCACCCTGATAAGGCAGGAGTTTGACCAGGCTTTTGCCAAATATGATGCCCTGGTGACCCCGACCTCCCCTACTGTTCCCTTCAAAATCGGGGAGAAGATAGATGACCCCCTTCAGATGTATCTGAGTGATGTCTGCACACTGCCGATAAATATTGCCGGCGTACCGGCTATTTCTATCCCTGCCGGCTTTGCCGATGGGCTGCCGATTGGTATGCAGATTATCGGCAAGCCCTTCAGCGAGGAAACCATCTTAAAGGTTGCCCACGCCTACCAGCAGGCAACCGAGTGGCACAAGAGGAAGCCTCAAATATGAGACAAAATAAATTTAGGAGGGAAAAATGAAGGAAACAAAAGCACCCACTGTCTTATTTCTCGGAGCAGGAGCATCCGCGCCCCTTGGCTTTCCCGTGACGAAACAGGTCATGGCCGAAATTGGACTAGAACCTGCTAATGCCACTAAGCTAGAGGAGGTGACGGAACATAGCGAGCTTTTAACCAAAATTTATGGTCAACTGCCTTCAGACAAGAGAGATTTAGAGGGTATCTTGGATTATCTTCGTATTGTAAATGATGAGCTCAATCTTTATCAGCTTGATATATTAAGAGATAAAATACAGGCACAGTCCTCGCCTGATTTTCAAGCAACTATTACGGATATTGTTACGAAGTATAAAGAGGAAGCCAAAGAACTAGAGGACAATGTTAAGGAATACATGTTTAACCTTTATGTTTTCCAGCCAGAAAAACATGCTGATAAAGTAGAGAAAATATATAGACCTTTAATAGAACCTCTACTTGTAGACCGCATTTTCGAGACAGATGTCGAGGAACTACCAATATTCACCACAAACTACGATTTAGCCATCGAGAATTTAATGTATAGACCGTTTATGCATAATTTTGAACTTGTGGACGGATTTGAGGCCACAGGCAGATATGGAGAACGTGTATTCTCCTTGGCTGAGTATGAAAAACCTCGTAGCAAAACCACTCTTAAGCTTTTCAAATTACATGGCAGCTTAAACTGGTGGAATAGGAAAACAGATAATAGAATTGCTGCATGGCCAGACATAAACCCTATAAGTAACCCAAATTACGATGATATACCTGTGGTAATTTACCCAGCAGGCTACGGTCCATATCCAAGAGATGAGTTCCATAAATTACATGATTACTTAGAAAGTTATCTAACTAATGCTAAACGCTGTATTGTAATTGGCTATACTTTTAGAGATATTGGTAGAGCTAGCCACATCTTTGATGATGTAATGAGAGATTTGAATAAAGAATTAAAGGTTATCATCTCTGACGCAAAGGGAAGTATTGACGAGCTAGAAGAAGTTAAGAATCTATTTGGCAAATATGAAGGTAGGTATGAATACTACAGCGGGGGAATCGAGGCACTCCCTCAGCATTTAAAGGGAATGGCTAGCGCTAAAAAGCCAACTCCAAAAGTAGATGTAACTCCCAAGGAACCAGTCTAGGAATGCAAAGCTAGGATAAGGTTTGAGGGAGAGTCTTAGAGAGGCTTCGCCTCTCTTATATAAATGATTCCCCCTTTGGAAAAGGGGGATTAAGGGGGATTTTAAATCCCTCTCATTCTCCCTTTAGGAAAGGGAGAGGTTTTTATAGGACTATTTCAGCAATCTTAATTCCCCGGGAGGGGGATAAAAGGGGAGGGTTACCAAATAGAAATAAAAAGCAAATTGGACACCATGGAAGTTCACAGCGATTGGTATAATCGTGCCGTCAGAGAAATTGGCTCACACAAAGATACCTTGAGCCCTAAGGACTACAAAAAATATAAATTGGACTTGCTGCTGAGAATTGCCAGAAGAGTTGAGGAATTCTCTTACATTTGTGGGCAGTGCCAGCTGTCCCAGCAGGAAATCACGGGGCTCGCTAAAGAGCTGAGTCTTTTAATCCAGATACCTAATAGAGAAAACAGCAAGAGTTATTTTAAGGCGATTAACGATATTGTCAAACATCTTCAGAAAGAGCACAAGTTGGTTAAAGCAGGACAAAACAAGGGAAAGTGGATAGGAATTAGCCTGGGAATTAGCACGGCTCTTGGTATTGTATTAGACAATGTTGGCGGTGGGGTAGCAATCGGAGTTGCTATCGGCATAGCAATCGGAAGTTATATGGATAAAAAAGCCAAAGAAGAAGGCAGGGTTATCTAGTATTAAGGAGCAGGAATCAAGGGGGGATGAGGTTTAAAGTCAATTGCTATTCAGGACATACCTATGCCGAGCGGCCAAAGTCTTTCCAGTGGCAGGGGATAGAATATGAGGTCGAGGAGATAGAAAAAGAGTGGCAAGAGCCGGGGGAGAGGCACTTCCAGGTTAGGACCAATGATAAAAAACTGTTTCAACTCTGCTATAATGAGGCGGAAGACCAGTGGTCGCTAATCGAGCTAGTGAGGAGCTGAGAAATGAAAAAAGACATTCTTAAAATACTGGAAAATGATGCCCGAACCACTGCCAAACAAATAGCCACTATGACTGGCACCCCCAGTGCTGAGGTAGCCAGACTCATTAAGCAAGCCGAAAAAGACCGAACCATCCTGAAATACAAGACGGTAATTAACTGGGATAAGATAAAGGATGAGCAAGTTATGGCTTTAATTGAAGTTAAGATTACCCCCCAGAGGGACGTTGGCTTTGACTCCATAGCTGAACGCATCTACCGCTTCCCCCAGGCTCGCACCGTCTACCTGATCTCAGGAACCTATGACCTGCTTGTTCTAGTGATGGGCAAAACCATGCATGAGGTGGCTGATTTCGTATCTCAAAAGCTTGCCCCTATTGAAGGGGTGCAGGGGACAGTTACTCACTTCGTGCTTAAGCGCTATAAGGAAGACGGTGAAATTCTAGAGGGAAAGGAAGAGGTTAAGCGGCAGCCGGTAACACTTTAGACAAGCCCTTATCTCTTACCCCTCAGGAGATTTTTATGCCAGTAAACTCCCAGGGTCGGTATAGAAAACATCATAATCTTATATCACAGCGAGTAAACCAACTATCCCCTTCCGGGATACGGAGGTTCTTTGACCTGCTGGCTTCTATGGAAGGGGTAATCTCACTAGGGGTTGGCGAGCCTGACTTTGCCACCCCGTGGCACATTCGTGAGGCAGCTATCTACTCAATGGAACAGGGCTATACTATGTATACCTCAAATTCAGGTATGCCTGAGCTGCGTCAGGAACTATCACGATACCTGAAGGATAGCTACACTCTGTCATATGACCCCGATGGTGAACTGCTGATTACTGTTGGGGTTAGTGAGGGACTGGACCTGGCAATGAGAGCTATCCTCAACCCCGGAGACGAGGTTATTATGCCCGACCCTTGTTATGTTTCTTACAACCCCTGTGTTATCCTGGCCGGGGGGATACCGGTTATGGTACCGACCAATCAGAAAAATAACTTTGAGGTTAGCACCACTGATATTGAGGCACGAGTTACCAGCAAAACTAAAGCTATTCTTATCGGTTATCCCGCCAACCCTACTGGAGCCGTAATGAGTCAAGAAAAATTATCACAAATAGCCGAAGTAGCCCGGCGTCACCAGCTAATGGTAATCTCCGATGAGATTTACGCCCGGCTGGTCTATGGGGTGGAGCATACCTGTATGGCTGCATTACCCGAGATGAAGGAAAACACTATTCTTCTGGGCGGGTTCTCCAAGGCTTATGCTATGACCGGGTGGCGGATCGGCTATGCCGCAGCCAATAAAGAGATTATTGCTGCCATGACCAAGATTCACCAGTACACTATGATGTGCGCCCCAACAATGGCTCAGGTAGCCGCCATAGAGGCATTAAAACTGGGTGAGTCCGGTGTGCTGGAAATGGTGGAGGATTACAATAGGCGCCGCCAGGTCATAGTCAAGGGATTAAACAATATCGGTTTATCCTGTTTTGAGCCCCGGGGGACATTCTATGCCTTCCCTTCAATAAAGGGTACCGGTATGACCTCGGAGGAATTTGCCGAGAGGCTCCTCATTGAGGAAAGGGTGGCAGTAGTTCCCGGTCCGGCCT
>SDBU01006716.1_pt1 | contig 13462 bp, 13 predicted proteins | sample 2277071 | NCBI WGS metagenome assembly SDBU01 (sample SAMN10397929, study PRJNA504765) | marine sediment metagenome | isolation source: marine sediment core GS08_GC12, 126 cmbsf | place: Arctic Ocean: Gakkel Ridge, Loki's castle | collected 2008
TGTGGGGATTTATAGCCACAAAATAGCCGTAAATGCCCGTTTTGTGGGGCCATGGCCCAGATTTGCGGCACAATTAGGACTTTTAAAACACGCTCTTAGGCCTGGGTGGGTGGACTTGGGGCCTGCTGGAGCTTACTCATCACCGTTCGTCAGCCAGTGCATAGCGCACGGAACCTTCTCCCTGCCGCGCAACGACCTGCCCTTCCTCCTCCAAGATGTCCAGATGGCCAATGACCTCTGACACGGCCAGAAACACCTGCATGCCCCGCAGATCCGAAAAGAGGGACGTGGCGATTTGAAAGGCTGTCTGCGGCCCTTCGGTCAAGGTGGCCGCGATCTCCTCAGCCCTTTGACGGATGAAGCTCAGGCAGTACTGCGGGTGACGACCTTAATCATGGAGGTCTTCTCTCAGCCAGTTCCACCCACTCAATAGGAATGACCAACTTGCTGTTCAGGAGGCCCCGCAGATCTTCTGGATCCGCCTCCCAGAGCGGGATGTCGTGGTGGATGGGGATGACGTAGCGAGGGCCCAGCCCCTCGACCAGGTCGATAAGCATCCCCTCAAAGCGCTCGTTCCAGAAAGGGACCCGGCGGTAGGGCAGGCACAGGATGTTGGGATTGACCCCTTTCGGCGCCCGCACCCCATCCCCGATGTGCAGGAGACTCAAATCGTCCTCCACCAGAAAGGAAAGGGGTGTGCCACCTGGAAACTTGTGCCTCCGGCCCCACAATCGAGCCCAGAGTTCAGAGAGCCATCCCACCGTGCTGTAGCCAGGGAGCACTTGGACGTTATCCACCACGTCGCCCGGCTCCACGGCGAACAGCCGCTGCATGGGAACCCCCTGACCCCTGGCGATCTCACACACGTCCTTGGCCGCCAACACCGTGCCCGCCTGGATCTCAGCCACCTTGCCCAGGTGATCTTCGTGGCCGTGGGTGATGAAGATGTAGTCAATATCGGGCAACGGCTCACGCAGGTAGTCGGGGTCTATCAGGATGTGGTTTTTGCCCAGGATCTCGATACAGGAATGGCCCAGCCAACGGACCCTCATTTTTAATCGCTCCTTGTTATCTCGTAGAGGATTTATAGTCCAACCTACTTCTGACCTCTCTCAACTTATCCTCGACATCCTCAAAATCCCCCCTCTGCCCGGGAGGGAGGAGGGCGGCTATCTGGCACATGATCAGCCGCGAAATATCCACCAAAAGATCGCTCCTTTCGAACTCGCCCAATTCGCTCACTTCTGGCGGGTATATCGGTTCTCCAAACCTGACCCGCACTATCTGGATTTTTCCTTTTTTCTCTTTGGTCACCATCCCCATCGGCACGATAGGGATTTTCTTCTTGAGGGAGAACAACGCCGCTCCCGTTCTTACATCGCGCTCCAACAGACCGTTGCCCCTCGTCTTGCCCGTGACCGAAAGCCACAAGACGTTCCCCTGGCCCTCGAGGTAAGTCAGAATTTTCTTGAGAATGTTGGGCTCCAGCACATATTTCCCGGACGGGTCCTTCAGGGCCGGGAACATGTGCTGATCCACCCCCAGAACTCTTAGCAGCACGTTTGCTCCCGTCACGGCCTCATTTCTGGCAATCGCTCGCAATCGGAGCTTTTGCCCAGGTAAACGACAGGCAACCTTTATAGTCGCCTTCGATGTCTGTGAAACCGAGGGATAATTGCTCACTAGAATCGCGCTCTTACCCTCGCCCAGACAGGCGGGGATGGGGTCCACCTCAATACCCATTATCGCCACATCCGCCATCTTCCGGACCAACCTGCTGCGGTCCAGCAACCTCAATGAACGCAACCCGGCATCAACCCTCTGAGGGATTTTCCCCAATATGCGCGAAACCGCCTGAACAAAGCTTGACACTTTTTTCATGATTTTTGCCTCCTTGTATGTTTTGTCGAGCAGTATTGCACTTTCTCCTCCTTACTTACTTATCGCCTACTGTCCTCCAGTCTCAGTAGATCCAAATTCTGAGCAGAGCGGGCTCCCACGCCCGCGAACCGGCGGCATGGGAGCACTTGTCCTGGACCCTGTACCTGTCGGTCCAGGACAGGTGCGGCCAAGTACAGGGCCGCCTCTGCTAGAAATCTTGGATTTACTCCACCGGCTCACCTCCCACGGCGCTCCGCTCGCCAAATGGAGTACAGCAGGCCCAGGCCCATGAAACTGGCAACGGCGAAGCCCGCCACCACCAGCCAGAAGACAAATCCCTGACCTCCCCCCGCCACCAGGGGAATCAACAGCGCCATCCCCATGATGAGGGCAGCGAGGAGGATGCTGACCACCAGACGGTTGGCGATGCGGTCCAGTTTTCCTACGACCCGGTCGGTCTCCTTCAGGCTCAGAGTGAACCCCAGTTCTCCCCGCTCCACCTGATCCAGGAGACGAGTGGCCTGCCGGGGGAGCAGGGCGAGCAGCTCGCCCCAGTCGCCAGCGCCTTTGGCCAGCTTCCGCCCCCAGACGCGGGGCGAGGCCATCTGCCAGAGGAAGCGACGCACGTAAGGCCGCGAGACTCCGAAGATGTCAAACTCCGGGTCCAGCTTCAGCCCTACTCCCTCCATCATCGCCAACATTTTCCCCAGCAGCCACAGCTCCGAGGGGAGATGCAGGTGATGACGGAAGGCGATGGGCATTACTTCTTCTACCACCTCGCGAGCCTGTATCTCCTTCAGCGGCAGGCCGTGATATTTGGTCAACAGCCGTTCCGCATCCCGTTTCAGCCCTGCCCGATCCACCCGAAACCTGGCCGCGCCCATTCTGATGAGCTGCTCGACGATCTCCTCACTGTCCAGCCCGATGGCGGCGACGTAAAGGCGCACCAGATCATCCCGCAGGCGCTGGTTCAGGTGACCGACCATGCCGAAATCCATTGCCCCGATGGCCTCCCCGTCCATGACGAAGAAGTTGCCGGGGTGGGGGTCGGCGTGGAAGAAGCCGTCAACGAGCACCTCTTTGATGACGATGCGGGCAATGTTGAGGGCCACCTGATGGCGGTCCACCCCGGCCGCGTCCAGGGCCTCGACGTCGTCAATCTTGATGCCGCGGATCCGCTCCAGCACCAGTACCCGCCCGGTGGTGTAGTCCCAGTAGACCTGGGGGATGTACAACGCTGGCTCGGCGGCGAAGTTGCGGCGGAAGCGGTCGGCGTTGCGTCCCTCGCGGCGGTAGTCCATCTCGGCCCGCAGGGTGTAGGCGAAATCCTCGGCGATTTCCACCAGGTCGTATATCTCCCCCAGGGGGGTGCGCTCTTGAACCAGGCGGGCCAGGTCGAAGAGGATCTCCAGGTCCACGGCGATGACCTTCTCGATGTCTGGCCGCTGTACTTTGACCACTATCTTCTGGCCATCGGACAGGGTGGCCCCGTGCACCTGGGCCAGCGAGGCGGCGGCCAGTGGCTCAACCTCGAAGGAGGCGAAGATATCCTCAATGGGCCCGCCGAGCTCTGCCTCGATTTGCGCTTTAACGGCCTCCCAGGGGGCCGGCGGCACGGTGTCCTGGAGCCTGGCCAGCTCTCGGATGTAGGCCGGGGGGATGAGGTCGGGGCGGGTGCTGAGGATCTGGCCCAGTTTGATGAAGGTGGGGCCCAGCTCCTCGATGGCCAGGCGGAGGTGTTCCGGCGGGCTGAGGGGCGGGGCCTCGGCCTCCCGGTGCAGCAGCCGGCGGGGCAGGGAGAGAGCTGGCAGCAAGCCCAGTTGATCCACCAGGCCGCCAAAGCCATGTCGGATCAGGACGCGCGCGATCTCCTGGTAGCGCTTCAGGTGCCTGTACCGTTTGGCCGGTGATCTCATCCTCGTATCCCTGCTTCTCCGAGTTGTCGCCGACAACTGCTCAACGCCGCCCGGATGGTCAGCACTGCTGCCGCAGCCGCCCCCTCCCCCGTGGCTATGCACTCCGCCACACGGTTAAAACCGGCCAAGAGGCCGATGTCCTCGCTCAGCGCCGGCTTGATCAGCACCTCCGGCCTGGCCTCTGCAAGCTTCTGGGCGGTGATCCGGCCCTCCATGATGCCCACCGTGCGGCGCAGGGTTTCGATGACCAGGGAGATCTGGGTGAGGGGAAGACGCTGCTCCTGGGCCTCCAAGAGGCTGGGCAATCCCTCGAGGACGATGGAGACATCAACGGCGATGACCACGTCGGCCCCCATCTCGCGCACCACATCGGCGGGCAGGTTGTTAAGGACGCCGCCGTCCACCAGGAGCTGGCCGTCCAGGTGCACCGGGGCGAAGACGCCAGGCAGGGAGATGGTAGCCCGCACGGCGTCCACGACCCGGCCGCTCCTCAAGACCACCTCCTCGCCCGTCTCCAGGTCAACGGCCACCAGGGCCAGAGGTATCTTCAATTCGTCGAAGGTGATGTTCCCCAGATGCTCGGCCAGATACTCCTGCACCTTCTGGCCCTCGAAGAGGCCCAGCCTGGGCAGGGAGCGGTCCATGAGGGTGATGAGGTTTCGCAGTTGGCCCATACGCTGTGCTTCGGCGGCCATGAATTCAGGACAGCGATGACACCGCCCATGCTGGTGCCGGCCAGGAAATCAACGGGGATGCCCTCCCGCTGCAGGACCTTGAGCACGCCAATGTGCGCCAGCCCTCGGGCGCCACCGCCGCTCAGGGCCAGACCGACTTTGGGTTTGGAGCCTACTCCTTCGACCACTTCACACCTCCCAGCGACACGAGGCCCGGAACGCCTTCAAAGCCAGCATCCTGCATCTCGGGGCAGATGTCGCACCGAACCGCGTCAGTCACCTGGGCCGCTCCCAGGCGACGTTCCATAACTGAGCCCTCTCTTCCCGCCCCAGCCCTTCGAGCATCTCGTCGAGGTTTTCCTCAACGAGATTCTTGATGAAGGCCATCTTCTCCTCTTTGTCCAGCCTGGCCATCATAGGGCCAGAGGCGCCACGGGCGATCTCCATCAGATCCTTTGGACGCAAGAGAGCAACAGCCATCTGGGCCATACGGCTGATCAAGCTCATGGGATTCTCCTCCAGACGTGGCAGGCATCGGCTGGTTAGACCCAGTCATGGCGGCTATCCCCAGCCGATGCCTGGGTTAGGGGGCTCTACTTGCCGGCCAGCTTCTCGGCCAGGCTGTCTATCTTCGCGCTCAGTTCTTCGATGTCCTTGCGGGTAACCAAGCCAGTCTTCGCCCTCTCCAGCCCCTCCTCGATGAGCTTGCGCAGCTCGGCCCGTTCCTCTTCGCCCCTGGAGGTCATCTTATCAATCAGGGCCTTGGATTCCTCCAGCCTGACCTCGCCCTTCTTGACCAGCTCATCAACGATCTTTTTGGCCCTCTCCCTGGTCATGGAGAGAGCGCCAAAGCCGAGCGCGAGAAGTGTGTCAATCACGCCTGCCATCTCTATCACCTCCTCTCCTTTTGCCGGCTTCTATCAAACCACGCCACCGAACCCACCAACGCTGCCGCTCCTCCAATGCGCCCGCCCTTCTGGAGGTACTCGAGGGTGTCAACAACGAAGAAGACATTCGTCTTCGGAATCAGATCCTCAACTGCCCTCACTACATCAGGCAGGCCTTTCCCCTCAGCCACCGCTCGCGCCGCTGCCAAGGTTATCAACCCCAACCCCATCGAGGTGAAGCGGGAGTTGATGACGTAGATGGGCAGATTTGGGAGGTCCTTCTTAGCAGCCAGGGCAGAGGTGAAGTTAAGCCTCTACAATCCTCATCACCTCTTGGGCGAAGTCAGACAGCCTTTTCTTGTTCTCAGCGCTCAGCCTGGCCAGGTGGTCCTGGTACTTCTGCGTGTAGGAAAGCAGCAGCGTAGTGACGCGGCGATTGGCCTTTTCCACCAGGGTGAGGCCCAGAGTCAGGCCAGCCAGGGCGTTGAGTCCTAGCTCACCAGGAAATCCCAGGGCACGAAGGTTTTCAAACAGGCCCCTGGCCTCTGCTTCCCCCCTGAGTTGGTTCAAGCTAAGGATTGCAGCGGTGGTCATCTCGGTGACGAAGAGCATAGGCGACTTGCGCTCCGGGATGCGGAGCAGAACCTCCTCCAGCAGGTTCTGATAGTCCGTGCCCTTGCCTTTCCGCAGAGCAGCCAGGATGCGCTCCTTGACCCAATCCCACTCTGCCGTGTCCCAGCTCTCGCCGGCCAGTTGTGCCATCACAGTGGCGGCCTTCTCCGTCGGGGAGAAGACAATGCTAGAGCGGCCTGGGCCGCCTCCTTCGGGCAACACGTACTCCGAAGTGACCAGCCCGCGCTCTTCCAGGAGACGCAGCATGCCATAGGCCGTGATCTTGGTCACTCCCACCCTCTCGGCCAGCACCGCGTAGTGCAGGGGACGGTCGGCCTCGCGGTACAGGTCGAGGAACTTGCTCAGAAAGTCCTTTTGGCGACCGGTCAGTTTCATGGCACACTCCTTCTCAGAGAAGACAAAAAAGCTAAAAGAATCAAATAAATTATAGCACAGGCGAAGATTCTTGTCAAAAAGGGATGAGGTGAATTTGATGACAAAACGTTTTTGAGATATAATTGACCAGACTTACGCAGCATCACCTGGGAGGCAAGAATCTTGAATGTGTGGCAACTAGCTTTTGGTGTGGCCTTCAGCGCCCTCATCGCCTGGGCGGGTTATCGAGGGCGCTCGCTTTCCCCTAGCGGCGTCGTGGGGGCCATCGTCGTCGGCACCCTCACCTTCGGCCTGGGTGGGTGGACCTGGGGCCTGCTGTTGATCGCCTTCTTCATCTCCTCCAGCCTTCTCTCCCACTACCGGAAGGACGACAAGCGGGGGCTGGCTGAGAAGTTCGCCAAGACCAGCCAGCGGGACCTGGGCCAGGCCCTGGCCAACGGAGGCTGGGGGGCTGTTCTAGCCATAGCTTATTTCTGCAAACCTGACCCCATTCTCTTCGCCGCCTTTGTGGGGGCCATGGCTACAGTCAACGCCGACACCTGGGCCACGGAGCTTGGCGTGCTGAGCCCCACCCCGCCTCGCCTCATGACCACCGGCCAGAGAGTGCCCGTCGGCACCTCAGGAGGAGTGACATCTCTGGGGACGATGGCGGCTTTGGGCGGCGGCCTCCTCATCGGCCTGGCAGCCCTCGTCCTGGGTCGGGTGGAAGCGATCTGGGGAAGCGGGCCCTTGAATGGAGGCTATCTCTGGCTTGTGCCCATTGGGATCCTCGGCGGTCTCAGTGGCTCTACCTTTGACAGCCTGTTGGGGGCTACGGTGCAGGGGATCTATTACTGCTCTCAATGCCAGAAGGAGACCGAGGCCAGGTTCCATCGCTGCGGCCGGCCCACCCGCCACCTGCGCGGCTGGCGCTGGCTGAACAACGATTTGGTCAACTTCGGCAGTTCGATCATGGGTAGTTTGATCGCTGGCCTTTTGGGGTGGGTTGTCTTTTGACAGCGGGAGATGGCCGTGACGAGCAGCATACGCTATCGTTGACATGGCTGCCTATCGCCAGCAGGTCGAGAGCGCGCTCTAAGCTGGCTTCTGGTATCCCAATCGAGTTTGACGAAGTTTCGCAAATCTGTTAAAATACAGTAACTCCCCCGGAGATAGCATCTCCGGCCCGACGCCCACCCTTTGGGTGGGCTGTCTCTTTTCCGGCAGTCCCCTCGCCCACCACCTATCGCCCATGATCATGCTGCACCCAAAAACGAAGGCCACGAAAGCACTTCGCGCTTTTCGTGGCCTTTCGTGTGTCTCGTGGTTCAAACCGCCCCCTGGCGCTGGCTGAACAACGATTTGGTCAACTTCGGCAGTTCCGTCGTGGGCAGTTTGATTGCTGGCTTCTTGGGGTGGGTTGTCTTTTGACAGCGGGAGGTGGTCGTGACGAGCAGCGTGCGCTTCGCTGGAAAGCCGCCCGCAAGGTTCAAGAGCTCAAACTTGCCAGCCTCGTGCGCGGCGGTGGCTAGCAGGAACTGGAAAGCCTATTGGACTTGGGGAGGTTGGGCGTCGAGGAGGGGGGCGACAGGTTGGGGGTTGGAGGGTAGGTTGTTGGTCGCCTCTTTCATGTCGCCTTGCTTTCGTGAAGAGCCGTTCCACAAGCCATTTTAGCCTCTTTTCACCCTCCACCACAGCACCGCCAGCCCAGCCGCGCCGGACAGGGCCACGTCGCGGTAGCCCTGGACAACCACCTCTACCTGACAATCTCCCACAAGTTCAATCCAGTTACCAAGGTAACCAAAGCCGTTGAAAACTCCATCAGCCTCCATGGGTAGTCCTCAGCATAAGGGTATCGCCTGGTTAGATATACCATAACCACTGGCAACGCAAGGGTAGCCCATGCTTTCAGACTCCAGAAGGCAGCCACTCCAAACCTGGCAAGGACGAATGCAGGAAAGGGATTCAATTCAATCCCGCCTAATTGAAAGACAACGTAGGTGGTCGTAGCGTCCAGCGCGTTGGCGATGATCCAAAAAATGGCAGTTCTTACCGAGTTCAAATCAACCCCTCCTCCCCAGGTATCTCACGTACCACTTCCCTCACTTTTTCGCTCGGTATCCTTGTCCATCTCTGGCCGCACCACGCTGAACACCTAACTTGCACCCGAAAAAGTGTAATGCCACCGCCCGTCAACCTCTGCAACGCCCACAAGCTCAAACTTGCCAGCCTCGTGCATGGCGGTGGCTAGCAGGAACTGGAAAGCCTCTTGGACTTCGGGAGGTTGGGTGTGAAGGCGGGAGGTAAAGGTTTGGAGTTCGGGAGGAAGGTTTTTGATCGTGTTTTTCATGTAGCTTTGCTTTCGTGAATGAGTATTCTCATAAGCCATCCTTGCTCATGATTGTTTGATCGGACGGGGAACAGTCACGTTGAATTCTCCTGCCTCCATCCGGAAATCTGAAGCCCACAGCTCTCCAAAGGGATAGATGTAGAGCTTCGGTCGCTCCGTTGTGACGCACGTAACACGATAGATGTAGTACGGCCACTGTGATTGGCGACCTTCTTGAATTTGACGTGCGGATAAACGGAAGGTAAAGTTATCTGGTTCGGCAGTTGACTTCACCTCGATTAAAATCTTCTCGTACGGGGGTTCCTTAGCAAACGACTCGATATCGTGCGGACTGTCTGGGTGACTCTTGGAACAGCGGTCCACTTTATCAGCCAGATCATCTCGGCCCACAGCCTTCAATCTTTGCCGCTCCCACTCGACAACCCATTCCTCACCTCGAGTACCGTAGGCTCTCTGTCTGGTCCTGTTGACTCCGGAAGATCCACCACCCGGGCTACCTGATCTGCCCGGTTCACCTGCCGCTTCTAAGTCCCATTCTCCAGGCGCATATTCCAGCGCTTCGTCGTTGAAACCCTCCTCGGAAAAGGGTGGAAGCTCGTTCAGAATGTCCTCCTCGGTTGGTTCTCCACTGCCATCTCCTCCACTTCCTCCACTCCCTCCCACTGCTCCACCGCCACCACCTCCGCCACCTTGCCCACTGCTCCACCGCCACCACCTCCGCCACCTTGCCCATTGCTACCATCTCCACTTGTACTACTACCTTCCCCGTTCCCAGATGTCACCGTTGTCTCCCCTAACAGCTTTACGAGTGAATTGCTCAAGAAGCCCCGTTCCTCCAACATATCACGTAGCGCGCTCTTGAAGCACTGGTCTCCAAGACGAGCAACATTTCCATTGATCAGGGCACCCAACTCGGTACGTAGCTGAGGTGGAAGCAAGTCAATCCTCAGCAGAGAATGTAATTGATCTGCTAGAACATCGTAGACTTCTAGTACTTCACCAGCAAGGTATATTCTAAGCCCCTTTGAATTCTCAATGAAAGCACGCTTCTCACCCTCGAAGACAAATATGTCTCTTGGTTTAAGCTTTGCGATGACGTTTATGCGCTGTGCATGACGAAACTCAACCTCTGCCACGTTGGGCTCGATTTTTTCCCAGTGCTCCCGAAAAGGAACTACACCTCTTGCACTCTGTTCCCACTTCTTCCATATCTCACCTAAAACCTTGAAGAGCACTACGAAGTGGTCCCGCAAGATAGTGCTGTTTTCACTGACACGAACTCCTTCAAAATCTGGCCTTTCATCCAGTGCACTCGATAGAGGTGTTAGGCCAAGCAGCTTAATAAGTGGTTCAAGATCAATCAGAGATTGCCCCAATCGCCGCACATGGCTTTCGACTGGGACTTTCTCCTTGACTTGCTCCAGATACTGCTGGGTGTCTGGATATATCACCAACCATATACCTGGAAACTGCCGACTTGTTCTGGTCCAACTATCCTGGTCCCCACAGAAAACAAAACATGGTTCTCCCATCTGTTCTGCCAGCTTTTCGAAAGCCTCATCGCCAGGATGTTCGTTCAGGCAGTTCAACAGACCCCGATAACAGGTTTCTAAACCTGATCGAACTTCGTCAGACATGGGTGGTTTCTGAACCCAAGCATACTCTCGAAGAAAGCGGACGTAGTGCTCAACTTCCTCTTCCCTGTCCATTCCAAGACGTTCCACGAAGAAGTCTTCCAGATCGGGATATATATCCGCAATTGGCGTGAAGTAAGAGGACAATGCTGAGTTCTTTCGATACAATACACGACTCAAGGGCAGGTATGCTTCAGAGCTGTCTAGGATGTATATAAGTTCCTCTTTGTGGAATACGCCACGCAGCTTCTGGTCAGTGGGCGTTCTATCTTGTGCTATGTTCTGATAGGTGGAGCGAAATTCCTCCACCTCTTCACTCCCTGTCTCTACAAGATATCGTAGGTGGCTCAGAGGCCCAGCTTCAGCGGGCCTTAGCTGTATTCCAAGGAACCTGATGAGAGATTCATCGGAGAAATCGTAAGCTGAGAAAAGACTATTCTTGCCAGCGAGTGTCCGATTCTCCTTGGTGAATAGCACAAGTTTTCGAGGGAGTTTTGCTAAATCATCGTGGTCTCGAACAGGTACCCACGGCTCTTCGCGAAATAAATGCCCCAACGAGGTAAGGGCTGGCTGCTCTTCTCTGTGGAGATTACGTGTACCATAATAGTAGAACCGAAGTACCTTATGGGTGTACTTTTCGTACTTGGCCACCCAACCTGCTTCTATGAGGCCGGCGAAAGCTCGAAGCCTGTCACGCCAGCCAATTGGCTTTTCCTTGTATAGCCTCCTTACGCACGTTGTGATAGCCTTATCCAGTTCATGATCGTTCAGCTCCCAGCTATCAGCCGGAATGCCACCATACAAACTAGCCCGGGGATCTACGGGATCAAGGTTAGGGTTCTCTGCCTCTTCTCGGAGTTTATGTAATAACTCCGTCCGATAGTACTTGAATGCTTTTGACTTCTTGCTGAGCCGTGGGAGGTCCGTTATCCCCGTTGAACGGAAGAATTGAACCCAGGTAGATTGGTCAGGATGAGGGCATTGGTTGAGATAGGCATCTGATAGATAGTAAACTCCTGCTTCATCACCGCATAGCTCCTCTAAACGTTGACCATTGCGTGTATATTCTTTTCCGAAATATACCTCCGACGGATCGACGTACTGACGCTCTCCTCCCTTTACCAGTACCTTCACATCGAGCTCCGCAGGACTGATTTCGTCCTGGTGCTCAACCAGGAACCAAGTATAGCGAATCAATCGCTCGTCTGGAATTTCCCGCCAGTTCTCGAAAGCTTTGGAGATGACATCCTGGGCAATCTGGTCGGGGGTTAGTTCAGGGGCAAGGCGCAGTAGAGTATCCAGGGCCCTCTTAGCCATTCGATCATCAATGTCAGCCTCGTTTGGATTGCGTAGATCATGCAGCAGATCCGGGTGAACAAGTTCGAAGTTCTGTTTCAGTTCCTCCAATGGGAAATCAACTTCGGATAAAGGGAGTGATCGGACAGGACGAGTATCGTCTTCATTCGCTGTACGCAGTGTACCGTTCTCAGTCAAGATCACGCGACAGTTTTGGAGATCCCCATGATAATAGTACTGGTGATCCAACAAGTACTCCAAGACCCGTATGATCTGCCGCCGAGCGATGGGTGTCTCCAAGCCGTCTGCGAAGACTGAAATATGCTTCTCCCAATCCGATCGCTGCAATTGTTCAATGAACAACTTAGCGGAGAAACTCTGGACATGCTCATTGAGCCAACCCTTTGCTGTCTTTCTCAGGTTGGGCCATAGTGGCTGTATGTTGGCAAGAGAAGACAGATCAGCCACTAGAACCACCTTTTCCAGCGCCGGCTCAACGTATCTAGCTTCATCAGGAGCGACAAAGCCAAGTTCCCCTTCCTCACTCATAACAGGCACCAGGCGTCGTTCTTCTAGCTGTTGAGAAAAGTTGTCTTCAGCGTTAGAGCCGAAGAACCCAAAGTCATCGAGCACAAGATCGTAGAATTTCTCCCAGCCCTTGGCCCCTTCTTCAGCTCGGTGTCGAGAATAGTCAAGCAAGTCGGCAAGTAGAAAACCTACCTGAGCAAAGTGCTCCGAATTCCAGGGACCTGACTTGTTCCTCAACTGCTGCCGTGACGCATCAATGATGAAGTTCCCCTGTAGATCGAACGGGTATTTAAGTTCAATACCAGTGGGAAGATAGACCTGTAGTTTACCTGATCGCTCAGTCTTTGGACTTCTGTCTTCCAGAAGCTCGACGGTTAATGTGACTTCCTGTTCGCGACCTATGTAAGCACCAGGGTCATCAGTACCACGGTTTTCCGCAAACTCCTTCGCTGCCTCGTCTGAAGGCCCAAAGGACCGGATTACGAGGAGAAAGGTATGAGTTTCGCCCTTATCCTCGTCAAGCCTCACAATCTTCCATCTGCTGCCTGATCCCAAGTCGCCTGATTCCAAGTCATGAACCGTGAACACAGTAGTGCCTGTTTCCAGCTTCTCTAACCCAATGTAGAGAAGGGAAGTTCCGTCAAACTCTTCTAGTTCTCTCCGCACCTGTGGTATTCTGTCGTCCTTGAGTGGCAGCCGAAAAAGGGTACTAAAAGAGTCAGAGATAGCCTCCCTACGTCTAGGGGCAATCAGTTTTGGGAACAGTTGACCACCGTCCGTCGTATCATCAAAGAGGAAATGATAAGGAGGAGAGTAGATCTGTGGACAAGGGCAAACCTCATAGGCAGCCTTGAATCCCAAGCCCATGAAGCCAATGTTATTAGGGGGCTTGAAAGAGACATTGACGAATGAAATTGCCTCTACGTCATTCTCAGTAAACGGAAATCCGGCGTGGAGAAAAAGCAATGTGTTCCCCTCCCAATGGAAGGCTGCTTGCCGTGCACCACTATCAGCGGCATTCTGTAGAAGTTCGTACAGGATGACCGTCCCTTCGGTGAATATCCTGGGTAGAGCTTTGATAACAGCTCTTGACTTAGGATTCTCGTACCATTCCTGGTTCTCTTTAGCAATTGCTTCTACTATCTTTTCCGCCTGGGTCGTAGCTAAGCACCCGGGAGAGTGTTTAAGTACTTCATCCCAGGTTGGAATATCAGTAGAGAGTGTATCGGATAATGTGATCTTATGGCAAGTTAACAATTGAATAGCACTTTGTTCTTTCCTCTCACGCTCGATTTCTTGCGCTCAACGT